>Ga0206857_1049_pt1 | contig 27601 bp, 21 predicted proteins | sample Alteio_BWOrgCont_49_FD_152865 | JGI IMG/M metagenome (GOLD analysis project Ga0206857, IMG submission 152865) | Enriched cells from forest soil in Barre Woods Harvard Forest LTER site, Petersham, Massachusetts, United States -... | ecosystem: Environmental > Terrestrial > Soil > Temperate forest >...
TTCCCGCCCGCCCCGCTCGTAGCGAACGGGTCAGTGCCCTGCGTTACCGTGACCGACTGACCAGACTGAATGCTGGTGATGCCGGAGATCTCCCATCCGCCCAGTACATGTCCGGCGACGCCGCTCTGGTTCTTGAGGAACGGCAAATCATAGACATAGCTGAGGACGAATATCTGCGGTGTATTAAGGGTGGACGGACCGTAGGCGTCCTTTAAGTTGTAGCTGTCCTGTACCCCTGAGTCGCGATCGACGGCTTGCGTGGTCAGAAGCTTCGACCACGTGTACGCCACGCCCAGGGTCAGGCCGTTCGTCATGCGCCGGTTTAGCGACACCTGCAAGGAGTTGTAGTTGCTTGTGAATACAGGATTCCGGGATCGGATCGATCCGAAACCCGGGAAGTTCACCAGCGCGTTGGCATCGGAGGTCGGGTTTGCCAGGCGAGCTGCGACCGTAGGCTGGTTGAGGTCGATGTCACCAAGCAGGTGCGTGCCTTTGGTAGCGACGTAGCCAACGTCAAGCACGGTATTGCGCATAACCTCATGCTGAACTGAGATGTTGTAGTCCTGGTAGCTCGGAACTTTGAAGACCGGAGTTCCGGTGACCACAATATTAACCGGGGTCACAGGCGTGGGCGCTGCCGACCCATTTGTCACATTGTCGAATATGTTGTTAGGTGTCGCCGCGTTATTGTTAATAAACGACGTCTGAACCAGCGGCGGGTCATCGAACGCGTTTTGCTCCCAGATGCCGTTAAGCGTGCGGTCATAGAAAATACCGTAACCAGCGCGTATCGCCCACTTCCCGTTTCCGAAGGGGTCGTACGCGAGGCCGAAACGCGGACCAAAGTTCTTGTTGGAATTCGCATTCACCAACTTGCCAAACGGAGAGCAACTCGCCGTTGAGGAGATCGCCTGGGCAGCCGAACAGGCTGCGCCCGTGGGGAAAATCAGGCCGTTGGCATAGGTTGCGCTGTCAGCATTAGGAGTCCCTACCTCCATCGTCCCGTCGACGGGGCTGATCGTAGGCGCGCTCCCGGTCTGGAAACGCAGGGGGTCGAAGTTCAGCAAAGTGTTATTACTGTCAGAGGGTGATGGGAAGAAGCTGTACCTGACGCCCAAATTCAAGGTCAGACGCGGTGTGACCTTCCAGTCGTCCTGCACATAGGTTTCGAAATTCACGTAATGGAGATAGGGGACGGTGTCGTGACTGGCTTGGTTGTACGAATCTGCCAGCCCCAACAGGAAGTTGGCGAACTCAGGATTCCCGTTCGCGTTCGAGAAGTTGAAAGTTGCAGCACCACTGTCGCCGTTTTCTGTCTTGATCATCCAGGCTGCCGTGACGCCGGCGCGAATGGTGTGGTTGCCGAACTGGATCGAGACGTTGTCGAAAATGTTGCGATCCTTATTCCGCTCGAAGTAAGGAGCGCTCTGGTTGGCCAGACCTACGTTGCCCGAGGTTGTGAAATTAATTCCAGGCGCCCGGCCATACGGATCTTGATAAGTAGTTTGACCGGTGAGGGTGCTGGTGAACGCTGAGGACTGTGCGATTGCATTGACCAGCACAGAATTAATGGCGCCGTAGGAATCCACGAATTCGATTTCGTTGACTACCTTCGGAGAAATCGTTGCAGTGGCGTTGATGACGAGATTGCGGCCGGGAGTGTTGAGAGACGTGGGTTCAACTCCGGGGTAGTTCGCAGAACCCCACAGACCAAACGGGAAGGTCTCCGGGACCGAGTCCTGCATGTAGCGTCCGTACAAACGGATCTTGTCCCCAATATTCTGGTCAAGACGTACGTTGTCTTCCCTGAAGTTGCTCAACTGGCTGAAGTCCGTGACCAAATGCCCAGTCGGGTCCGCCGGATACTGGCTCATAAAAGCGTTCAAATAGCCTTGGGCGTTTTTGCTATAACACGTCGGGTTGATTGTGGTGTTCCCGCCTGCAGTGGTGAGGCAGGCTCCGGCCGTCTCGCCAGGAGGCAACACGGTAATCGCACTTGAGAATGTTCCACCCAACTGCGCCGCGGTGGGGACGGTGAAAGTCTGCGGATCTGGGATATTTGCCTTTCGCCATTCTTCCGCCCAGAAGAAAAATGTCTTGTTTTTATCCGGATGGAAGACCTTGGGGACGAAGAGCGGCCCACCGATGGTGAAGCCGTAGTCGTTGTAGTGCTCGACCGGTGTCGGAAACGATGATGCAAGACCACCTCCGGCAATGGACGCACGATCGGTGAAGGTGTTCGCGTTGTAGTCATTGTTGCGGTTGAACTCGTAGGCACTGCCGTGGAACTGGTTCGAGCCGGATTTCGTTGCGAGCACGACCTGCCCGCCGCCGCTACGTCCAAACGATGCATCGTAATTGCTGCGCTCGAGCGTGAATTCCTGGATGGCGTCGACGCTGGGTGTGTTCAGCAGCGTGCCGTTAGAACCGCTGTCGTTGATGTCGGCGCCGTCGACGGTCCAGTTATTCGCGCCGGTGCGAGCGCCGTTGACCGAAATCGAGGTGTTGCTCTGCAGGCCAAATCCAGGCTTGTCGCCAAGTTGATTTGCGACACCGGGCTGCAGCAGCACCAGTTGTTCGAAGTTGCGATTACTCAGCGCCAGTTCTCGCACTTGATCGCCGGTGACGGTTCCCGACTGTTCCGCGGTCGTAGTTTGGATGGGCGTGTTTTCCGCCGTCACTTCGACGGTCTCGCTGGTCTTACCAGTGATTAATGCAACGTCGAGCGTGTGCTTTTCGGCGACGTTCAGGACGACGTCTTTGGCCACGTAGGTTTGAAAACCTGCATTCTTGACCGTGACCGTGTAATGGCCCGCGTCCAGATTCGTGATATTGAAGCTCCCGGTACTGCTGGTGGTCACGGAGCGGACGTCGGCGCCAGTGTCATTGCTGTGAACCGAAACTGTCGCAGTGGCAACGACTGCGCCGCTGGGATCCGTTACTGTGCCCGTGAGGGTAGCCGCCAGCTCTTGCGTGAGACCGACCGCCGACAAGGCGAGGACGGCAACGCAGACCGCGAGAAATGAAAATAGCGCCTGCACCGTTCCGCGCTCTGCCAAATTCCTTCGCATTTCGAATGTCACTTTCGTCATCGCCGCTCCTCCTAAAATACACTTCACCGTGGGCGTCACAGTTCGCCCACTAATTGAAATCGATTATGCTATATAGCACGCTGTACCCCATGGTCAAGAAAAAAATGCAGAGGCCTGTGGAAAATTCTAGAGCGATGTGCCTGGACACCCTGCTGAGCCCCTTCCTTGTGGCATGAAATTCAAAGCGGATGGCCCACAAAACTGCGGTTACGGAACTTACAAAATTTGGGATATTTACTAAACGTTTTAGCAAAAAACAGGGTGAATCTGATCGGAGGTCTCGGGTTCGCTTATCGCGGAACCGCGCTGCCAGGCGCGGCACCGGCATTCCCCTGCGCTATAGCGTCCACCCTCAGTCACGTACCGCGGAAGTCCCCAACGCGATTTGGAGCTTTACTTTGGGCTGTCAGTCAGCTATATAGCTTAAGCTGTCTAGCGCGCGGCCGCACTCCTCGGAGGCGGTTGCCAGCGAGTTCGCCGCCAAAGCCGTCGGGGAGAAATATGCCTGGGAACCATCGCAACGGGACTCCCGTTTACCAAAGAATTCAGAAGGAGATCCGCAACCGGATCGCATCCGCTCGCCTGAAGCCGGGGGATGCCGTTGCCTCGGAGCGTGAACTCGCCAAAACCCATAAGGTCAGCCTGATGACGGCTCGCCACGCTCTGGTCGGCCTGGAACGCGAGGGCGTCGTTGAACGCCGGCGCGGCGCGGGCACATTCGTCGCCACGCCGAAGATCCACTTCAATAAGCTGATGAGCTACACCGAGCAAATGTCGAGCCGTGGGTTGGCTCCGCGGTCCCGAGTCATGTTGGCGAAAGTGATTGAGGACGAACCAGAAGTTGCGGCCCGGCTTGGGCTGCCCGGAGCCAGCCGGGTGCTGAAAATCCAGCGTCTCCGACTTACTGGGGAAGAGCCCTTCGCGCTGGAAACGTGTTACTTGCCGGCCGCCGAGTTTCCTGACCTTGCGTCCGCCCCTCTGGTACGAAACTCCTTGTTTGCGATTCTGCAGCACGACTATGGCGTGGAATTAGCGTACGCGGACGAAGAAGTCGATGCCACGGCGGCGGATGCCGACATTTCGGAACTGTTGGGTGTGTCCCGGGGCGCTTCGGTCTTGCGCATTCGCCAGGTAATCTATTCCACCAGCGGCAAAGCTACGATTTACGGTATTGGTTTCTACCGCTCCGAGCGGCACACGCTGTTTATTCGGCGCTTCCGCTAACGGCTTATGCGACGAGCGGGCAACGAAAAATAGGTGGTGCAATGCGTCGACTCGTGTTCGCAATCATCCTCATCATTGCCAGCGTTTCGGCATCATGTTTGCTCTCGGCTCAGGCAGATTCGTCAGCAGGTACGGCCACCGGATTCGTGAACAATCTGATTCCGCAGCCGTCGCAACTTTCCTCGCATGAAGGCAGCCTGGCCGTCACGCCGTCCTTCGGCGCCATCGCGGACCACTTCCGCAACGAGCGTCTTGACGCCGCGATCGGGCGGAGCCTCGATCGCATCAAGGCTCAGAGCGCCCTTTCGATTCCAGTATCGGCCTCGCCTGACAACGCATCCGCGGCGCTGGTTGTCACGGTTGACGGCCCTGGCGAGACTATCCAATCGTCCGACGAAGACGAGTCCTACTCGCTCGAAGTGACCGCTTCCGGCGCGCATCTACGCGCGGCTACTGTGGTTGGGGCGATGCACGGGCTCGCAACCCTGGAGCAACTGGTTCAGTCCGACGCAACTGGTCTGTTTGTTCCCGCCGTATCTATTCAGGACACGCCACGCTTCCGCTGGCGCGGCCTCATGATCGACTGCGCTCGCCATTTCATTTCGATCGAAACACTCAAACACACCCTGGACGGAATGGCCGCGGTGAAACTCAACGTCTTCCACTGGCACCTCAGCGAAGACCAGGGGTTTCGCATCGAGAGCAAGGTTTTTCCCAGGCTGACTGAACTGGGCTCGGACGGTCTCTTCTACACCCAGGACCAAGCCCGTGAGATCGTGGCCTATGCCCGCGACCGCGGCATCCGCGTCGTGCCCGAGTTCGACATGCCCGGACATACCAGTGCATGGTTTGTCGGATATCCTGACCTCGCCAGCGCGACCGGACCGTTCCACATCGAGCGCAAGTTTGGCGTCTTCGATCCGGTGATGGATCCCACGCGGGAGAGCACCTACAAATTTCTCGATACTTTCATCGGAGAAATGGCTGCCATCTTCCCCGACCACTTCATGCACATTGGAGGTGACGAGAACAACGGTGCCGAGTGGAAGGCCAATCCGCGCATTCAGGACTTCATGCGCGAGCACAATCTCAAGGATACGGCAGCGCTCCAGAACCATTTCAACCAGCGTCTGCTGAAACTTCTCGAAAAGCACGGCAAGCATATGATCGGCTGGGACGAAATTCTCACTCCTGATCTGCCCAAGGACATCATGGTCCAGAGCTGGCGCGGGTTCGACTCTCTCGCCACGGGAGCCAAGAACGGATACCGCGGTATCCTCTCCGCTGGGTACTACCTAAATCTCATGAGTACCGCTGCGGCGCACTACGCAGTCGATCCGTTGCCCCAAGACAGCGATCTGAGCCCGGAGGAGCAGGCACGCATCCTTGGAGGAGAAGCCTGCATGTGGGAAGAGCAGACCAGCACGCAGAGCATCGATTCGCGTATTTGGCCTCGCACGGCAGCCATCGCCGAGCGCCTCTGGTCGCCCCGTAACGTGAACGACGTGGACGACATGTACCGGCGCCTGACCGTCGAGTCGCTGCGACTTGAAGTCTTCGGCCTCACGCATATTTCCCACGAGGAAGTGAGCCTTCGCCAGCTGCGCGGAACCCGGCAGAGTGATCCCCTGCAAATCGATCCGACGCAAATTGATCCGCTGCAAATTTTCTCCTCTGTCCTTGAACCCGTTACCTTCGACCAGCGTGCTCACATGCAGCATGCCAATCAGCTGACGCCCCTCAATCAGTTCGTAGACGCGATTTCGCCGGATCCGCCCTCACGTCACAACTTCGAGTTATTAGCGCGCACGTATCTGCAGGGCCCCGCCGCTCGCGGGGAAGAAGAAATAAGACTAGTTGCCACCTTCAAAACATGGATCGCCGCGGAGCCTGGGGTTCTGCGGGTGATGGCCAGCTCGCCCCGGCTCGCGCAGGCCCAGCCACGGGCCCAGCAGCTTGCCGAACTCGGCGCCTTGGGCCTCGAAGCGATCTTGTATCTCTCGTCAGGAAGTTCTGCGAGAGCCGGTTGGAAGGCCGAGAAACTCGCGCTGTTGGATGATGCCGAGAAACCGCTGGCTCTGGTACGTTTCACTGTCATCAAGCCGCTGCGCGATTTAGTCAACGCAGTTCCAGATACCCCCGCCAAATAAAACTTTGCTAGTGCCAGCCCTATTTCAGGCCCGCGGCAATTGCTTTGGTCAGAGATCCCGCGGCATCGTCGTCATTCAGCGCCCATACGTAGGCACCGCCAAGCTTGTTCTTCCTGATGTACGCCGTTTTCGCTGCCACAACAGTGGGGTCGTCGTAGGAATAGAAGGTTCCGCTGGTCGGATTGTAGATCGTCGCTCCGACTCTGGCCGAATCGTACCAAGCGGTATACCCGTTTTTGTTTGTCAGGTTTTTGATCGTCGAGTAGGTCGCGAATCCAGCGGTCAGCACAGTGTCGCAGCCCGGCAAAGCAGTGGCCTTATCTGAATTCGGGCACAGTCCCGATCCGTCGGTCAACAGGACGGGAGAATCGCCAGTTGTGTTCTGGTACAGGCCGTGGTTTGAGTTGGGAACGCCCGTCCAGCCGACACCATACAGGGGAAGGCCCATCGTGTACTTGCCCGCCGGAACACCCGCCTCTCGATACGCTCGCACAGTCGCATCGATGTAGCGGCTATCCGCGTACACAGGGTCAGCCGCGGTGTCATACAGCGACGATGACTCATTCGTCTGCTTGTCCCACGTGCCGGCATAGTCGTAGCCGTCGATCGTGAGAAAATCCACCTGCGCGGCAGCGGCCTTGAGATCGATGTTGACATACTTTTTGGGGTTCGCAGGCGAGTCGAACGTCAAGATGTATTTCTTGCCCGTGGTTTTCGTCAGAGCATTGAGTTGTGTACGGAACTCTTTCAACAGAGCAGTGAAGTTCTGCTTGTCCGCCGCCGTGGGGAACTCCCAATCGATATTGAAGCCGTCAAACAAGCCGGGAGCGATAACCCTGGCCGCGATGTTGCCCTTGACGAACATGTCGATGCACGAGGCAGCCAGCGCGGCCCGGCCAGAACCGGTGCCCGCGGCAGTCGTGAAGCCCGACACGTTGCCCGCTTGCCCTCCCAAAGAGATCAACACTTTCAGATTGGGATGAAGCTCCTTAAGTTGTTGGATTGCGCCAAAATTCCCGTAGAGTGGCGCGGTGTAGGGCTTGCCGCTCACGCTCGGAACGGTCGAATCCTGATAGGCGGCGGAGGGATCGGCAATCGCGCATGCCGCCGTCGCAGTTGGAGTCACATTGCCGAAGGCATAGATGAGGTGCGTTAATACATCTGCGACGCCATTCTTTTGCAAATCCGCAATGTTGTAACCAGCGTAACGGATACCCCACTCTTCAAAGTAGCCTCCGAAAATCTTGTTCTGCTGGCGGCTTTGCGCCTGCGCCTGGGAGGCGCACGCAATCAGGCCGATCAAAACCGGAGTTAACACGAGGGCGCGAAATTTGCGCGGGTCGAAGTGTTTCCGCATAGTAAGTTCTCCAGAGTTCATAGAGTACGCAACGGGAGACGATTGAACCAATACGAAAAGCTCCATCGCATGCTATTCCCAAGAACTACATAGCAAATTGTACGGATGTTCATTGAAAGCGCATTGGGACGAGCCAAACTTTGCGGCTTTCGACGCCCGGGAATCGTTGGCTGATCTGCCGTGCAGGCTTCCCCTGGATGCATCCCGAGTTCGTACTCTCCAGCTAATTCGTTATAGCTCCCCAAGTCGCAAACGGACCACCTCCTTCGCATCAAGTTCGCGTTTCGTAACACGACCGAGAATAACTCCCTTTTTTCCACAGCATCGAAACTTGCCTGCATCGGGCACTGCGCGACCCACGCTTTCTGGTAGTTAGCGGGACGCGGGGAAATTCGGCAGTTCGGATCGTGCAACAACAGAGAGGTTTCCATTTCGCTTGCGGTCAGGTGGGGTAGGCTTGGTTTCATCAAGTGCTATAGAGCATAACGCTGCAAAGTCATTACAGGGGTGCCAGTTAATCGCTATTTTCTCCAGAATTTCTCATTGGTGCTATATATGAGGCGGTTTCTCTCCTCCCCAAGCTGCCCGACGCGACCACCGTCTGGCTCTCCCATGCCCCCAATCGCCCGAATCTGGACGGATCACGCTGCTGGGCGTTTCACCGAACTTCCATCGAACCTAAATATCCGCAAAAGAAACCATTAAGGAGAATCCCGATGCGTCTAGTTTGTAATCGAATATTGACTCTGACAGCGGCCCTGCTGTTCGCGCCATTGGCGCTCATGGCCCAAACCCTCACTCTCAGCCCGTCGAGCAACAACTTTGGGAGCACACCGGTCGGGACAGGCACCGCGTGGTTCACTTTCACTCTCTCCAACGGCAATAGCTCGGCCGTGAGCATCAGCAACGTCGCCGTCAGCGGCCCATTCGTTGTATCCAGCAATTGCACATCTTCGGTGGCCGCCAACAGTTCGTGTCCCATCTATGTTTATTTCGCCCCAACTGCTTCAGGCGCAGCCAGCGGCACGCTGACCGTGACCGACGCCGCCTCGAATAGTCCACAGACCGCTGCTCTCAGCGGAACGGGCGGAAGTGGCGGCAGTTGTACAACCACGCCGAGTGCGCCCACAGGATTAGCGTCCAGTGGCACAACCAGTTCCGGCACGAACCTGAGCTGGACCGCGGATACTCCTCCCGCAAACTGCACCATCAGCAGCTACACGGTATTAAAGAACGGAACTTCGATTGGGACTGCGACTGGCACATCGTTTACTGTGACCGGACTTACAGCTTCCACCTCATACAGTTTTACGGTTGAGGCGACGGACAGTAACGGCACATCCGGCCCAAGCTCAGCGGTGAATGTGACGACCCTGGCGAACAATTGCACGACCAAGCCCAGTGCGCCGACCGGATTGGCGGCCAGTGGCACAACCAGCTCGGGCACGAATCTGAGTTGGACCGCGGATTCAGCTCCTGCAAACTGCACCATCAGCGGCTACACGGTATTGCAGAATGGAGCCTCGATTGGAACTGCAACCGGCACCTCATTCGCAGTGAGCGGCTTGGCAGCTTCGACCTCTTACAGCTTCACGGTTGAGGCAACGGATGCAGCCGGCACCTCGACCGCGAGTTCTGCCGTGAATGTGACCACGCTCTCAGGTGGCGGCGGCTCCTGCGCCACGGCCTGGAGTTCGACTGCCATCTACACCGCGGGCATGACGGCAAGCGTGGGCGGAGAAAACTACGTCGCTAACTACTGGACGCAGGGCAACAATCCCACCACCAACAATGGCGGAGCCGGCAGTGGCGAACCCTGGACTGCGACGGGCGCGTGTTCCTCTTGCTCGTCCGCGCCAGCAGTTCCGACTGGATTGGCGGCCTCCGGCACCACCAGTTCCAGCACAAACCTGAACTGGAACACGGTCACTCCTCCCGCCGGATGCAGCGTGAGCTACAAGGTCCTGCAGAGTTCGACCGTGATCGCAACTCCGACCACAACCTCCGATGCGGTAAATGGTCTCAATCCGTCGACCACCTATAGCTTCTCGGTAGAAGCGACGGATTCGGCCGGTACCTCAGCGGCGAGTTCGGCAATCAATGTCACGACTCTGGCCAGCACATGCACAACTAAGCCGAGCACCCCAACCGGATTCGCAGCTTCGGGCACGACCGATTCCTCCACAAATCTGGCTTGGAACGCGGTCAGTCCTCCGAGTGGATGCACGATCGGCTATTCGATCACGGGAGGGCCTTCCACTCTCACCACCAGCTCAACCTCTGATACCGAAGGTGGATTGTCGCCATCGACCAGTTACACCTTCTCTCTGACAGCGACTGACTTTGCTGGCTCATCGTCTGCAACGACGGTGACTGTGGAGACGTCTGCCCTGAGCAACCTCTTCATGGGCGGTTGGTACGAAGAATGGGGCACTTACTACGCCAATGCGAACGTTGCGGACCTGCAAAGCAATGGTGTAGCCGGCGTCCTCACGCACCTTATTTACGCCTTTGCCAAGCCGATTGCGAACGGCAGCAATGTGAATTGCGCCCTCTCTGACACGTATGCCGACTACCAGAAGGTCGTCCCGCAGGTGCCAGGCGCTACTCCGGCCGTGGCTCCGCTGCAAGGGAACTTCGGCGCTCTCGTGCAACTCAAACAACTCCATCCCAACCTGAAAGTGTTGATCTCGATCGGCGGATGGAATCCACCAACCTTCAACACACTCTTCGACCAGGCAGCCAGCACGGAGGCGCAACGCCAGGCGTTCGTCAGTTCGTGCATCAGCACCTTCATCCAGGGCAATATCGCCTCGGGTGTTTCCACCGGCACTCTCTTCGATGGCTTCGACATCGACTGGGAGTTCCCCAACGCAAACGATACGGCAAACTTCACGGCGTTGATGACCGAGTTCCGCAACGAACTGAACACATTGTCCGGAACGACTGGTCGAACGTATCAGGTGGTGGCTGATTTGGCTGCCGGTCCGTCAACTCCAGGAGCGGCACCGGACTCGGGCAACGATGGTGGCTATGACACCATCAACATCTCGGGCCTGAACGCGGAACTGGACTACATGAATATCGATGGCTACAACTATGCCGGAGATTGGTCCAATGCCACCAATGATGCGTCTCCGTTGTTCGACGAAAGCGCGAGCCCACTGTTCGGTAAAGGTGACACGATCGAGGCGACGGTACAGTACTATCTGTCGCACGGCGCAACACCGGCCAAGTACACCATGGGCTTCCCGCTCTATGGTGCGGGTTGGGCGGGAGGTCTCACTTCGAGCAACAGCGGCATGTACCAGAACGCAACCGGAGTTTTGGACGGATCGGGAACTCAAACCCCGAACGGAACCGCTCCGGTGCCTAACATCAACGGTGTCGGGAATTGCCCGACCGGCCAGAACCAGGGCAGTCCGGCAGCAGGTTGCGACTTCCTGCTCGTGGATGGCCTGGCGACCTACCGCTCAATCGTCAACATGTTGAACAACGGGTTTACCCCCAGCTACGACGCTACTCGCTGTGTGGCTCGTATGTTCAACCCAACCACCCTCACTGCATTCAGCTATGACAATGCGGAGTCGGTGCAGTGTAAAGTGAATTACATCAAACAAAATGGCTTGGGCGGTGGCTACGTTTGGGCGGTCAAAGACGATGACCCGAATGGAGACCTGACCAAAGCCATTGCCGGCGATCTCAATCCGTAAAAATCCGGCGCTAGAGACTTAGCCGCCACTAACGAACGCAAAGACAGGCTGACGGGAACGTCAGCCTGTCTTTAATTTGCGTGATTTCCGTACGACAAATTCGTTCTTCGAATCGGCTCTCCTGCATACCGGTCCTTAAGACGGTCGATAATAATTACGCCGAGCAGTTTCTCCTTAGCATTGACGACAAGGTTATTATGCGCGATTTGGGCATTCTTGGCGCATTCCTTGTCGATTACATCGACGAACAGTGTCAGCGATCAATCTGATCCCGCGGGGCGGGTTCATCAAGCACCGGCTGAATTGGGCAGAGTGGCCGAACCCTCTAGCCAAACGTGAAATCGAGAGCTTGAACGCCTGGATCGAGGAACTCGATTTCGAAGGTTCGGTCTCCGATTGGGCCTTTTTGCCGGATGAGCTGATAGAGCCGGGGCTCTCGTATTTCACCGGAGCCGTCCGGGGCGGTGTCAACGCCGCGATTTTCCCCGGGAGCGACGCCTTCCAATCGCACGACAAACCGCACGGGCTTGCCGTCCTTCGCAGGAGCCAGCACCAGGTTCAGGTCGCGACTGTGGAACCGGAACACGATCTTGCCGGGCACTGCCTGCAGCACGGCGCTTTCGGCATTCACGTTCCACGATCCGCTCAATCCCCAATGGTTTAAAGAAAGTTTTCCGGGCGTACTGAAAATCTGACTTGAATCTTTGCGCACTTTTTCGGGTGAAGCGAAATTCTGCGCCTGGCGATATCCGATATAGGTTTCCGGAGATTGCTCATCCGTCCAATCAGGAGCCGCCTCGATTCCAATGCCGGTTACGCTGGTGGCGCCGGAAGACAGGCCAGTTGCTCCGTTCTCTTTCAATAGTTCCTGGATGACGCGCTCGATTTCGCCATAATCGCCTTCCCCGAAGTGGTGGTAGCGAATTCGTCCTTTGGCGTCGACGAGATACTGGGCGGGCCACGCTTGATTGTTAAACGTTTGCCAGATCCTGGTGTTGCTGTCGACGGCGACGGGAAAAGTAATATTCAAAGTGCGCACGGCATTTTCCACGTTCACCGGTTCGTGCTCGAACGAAAACTCCGGCGTGTGAACCCCGACCACAACTAGGCCCGCATCCTTATATTTTGCCGCCCAGGTCTTCACGTAGGGCAGGGGCCGCAGAGAGTTGATACAGGTGTAAGTCCAGAAATTAACCAGCACCACCTTTCCGCGAAGCGACTGGCGGCTCAAGGGAGTTGAATTGAGCCAGCCGATGGCGCCGTCCAACTCAGGCATGGCGCCTTCGTCGCCGAGTGAAGGGTGAAATCGGCTGGGCAAAGCTCCTATCGAACTGCTTTTCGCTTTGACAGTCTTCATGATGTGAAACTTCGTGACTACATTTGCGTTGGAACACAAAGCCAGCGCGACAAATCCAACGATGCCGGCCGCGCAAAGTGTGCGGCGCGCCGAATCTGAGGTAAACGAATGCCGCCTCATGGTCTTCCTCCATTCCTGTGCCTGTTAAGCTTAATCGAGGGTACTGTGGAGAATCGGCGAGGACTTCCAATTCATCTCCGTCACTGGTTGCCGCAAGTGTCGCTCGTCTGTGGGCTGCTTATGCGCGCGACCGCACCTTCTTCTGGGTTTCGAGGATTCGCATCAGTGCTCGCCCGCCCGGCTTGCCATCTCCGGTGACCAGGAACGCGAGAACTGCTCCCTGGAAGGTCTGAAGTACCTCTTCGACGGTCCGACGATCTGGTAAATACCTCATGAGGAGTTCGGTCCAAAGCCTTTGCTGCTCGGCATAAAACAGCCTGGCGCGTTTCGAACCCGACCAGGCGCGCTTGGACAGATCCATCACCAGCAGGAGCGCTCCTCTCGATTGAGGGGCAGTCGTGCGGTCCCAGAGAGCGCTCACCACAGCCTGCACTGTCGCTCCCGGCGGAAATGCCTCGGGAGCAAATTGCGGGCGCAGCTGGTTTTCGAGGCGTGTAATCGCCTGCTCCTCGATGTTCTCGCGTCCGCCGAAGTAATGAACCAGCATGCGCTTGCTGCTCCCGGCTTTATGCGCCAACTGGTCGAGGCTTAGGTCGAGAGTTCCTGCTTCGACGAACGCCGCCAGGCAGCGGTCGAGCAGTACGCCTAAATCCGGCTTCTTGCGGCGGCGCATCTTGCCTCCTGGTGTACCGCGTGGTACATTACATGAACCATGTGGTACAGAAAACGTACCATGTGGTTCATCTTAGCACGCAAGGGGGAGGAGAGCATCGATGAAAACCCGAGAATGCATGCTGTTGCTTTTGCTCGGCCTGATCATCTGGGTTTTAGGGACCATCTACTACGCATACACCGGTCACCGCGTTCTCGAAACGACGCGGGCGCGATACTGGGTGAGCTTCGCTATTTCCCCAATTATCTCCGGCGCGTTGTGCATGCTCATTCTCCGCTGGCGTCACATTGCGCCCTCTAACTGGGCGGTCGCCATGCTCCTTCTCGCCATACCCGGAATGGTCGGAGAGGCGGTCGTGCTTTCGAACCTGGGAACGTTCATGCCGAGAATTCAGGAAGCATCTGGTGGTCGCTACGGCGCTTTTCTTTTCGCTACCTACGCCGTCGTGCTCGGCGTCGCCGAATTCGCCACGCTGCGCGCGGGCTAGAAGAGGGTGAGGGTCAAGCAATCGAAAGCGGCAGTCCGGGAAACGCAGTTCTCACTTGGGCAAGCCAATGGGGCGCCTGAGGTCCTCAAAGCGCGGGTCCAAGCGGGATGAACTGCTCGATAAGGTGTGGGGGTACGAGCACTACCCCTGCACGCGGACGGTGGACAACCACATGCTGAAGCTGCGGCAGAAACTAGAGAGGGACCCTGCGCATCCGCTACACTTGCTCACAGTGCACGGCTTGGGCTATAAGTTTGTGCCGTAAGCCATCTGACATTACGACGGTGCAACCTATGACGCGGCCTTGAACAATTTCGCGAGGCTATCGATGTTCGCGGCACTAGCGTCGCCGATCACGAAATAGCGAAGCCCGCCCTGGCTCCATGTTTCCATGTTGAACGACAATTTGTCCGAGAGCGTAGAGCTATCAGTCAACTTGGCTGGCAAGGACCGTTCCTGAAATACGAACACGGAAATATGGTGCTTCCCCGCGTCGTAAATGAGATGCGCACCCGGCGTTTGCCCAAGATAGGCCATTCGCCCGCCCAGCAGAGAAAAGCCGCTAGTCTGGAGTTCCGGCAAATTGAATGCGAAAGGAATCCTTCCCTGGAACCATGGCTTCACTGTGTGCCGATCGGTCGAGATCACGTCCACCGGCGCGGAACTGGCAAGCGTCGCCACGTGCAAGTCTGCAATCTCGCTGAACACCTGGTCGCTGCCGGATCGGTTTCCAAGGTACGTCATAGTCAAGGTTCCGACCATGAGAACGACGGCTGCTGCCGCCGCTAACATCCACCCCAGGCGGAAACTATGCCGCGGCTTGGACGTGATGCTCCGCTGCATTCGTTTCCGGAACTCAGCACTAGGAGTGAAACGCTTTCCAGACCGATGAATCGCGCGCTTCAACTGCACGCGCGAGAGGGCGTCCGCAGAGCAGGACGGGCAATTGCGCACATGCGCGTCGAGAGTGCGCATCTCGCTTTCGGGAACTTCTCCGTCGAGGTAGGTGTCGAGATTTGCCTTCCAGGATTCACAGACCATGGTTCGTCTCCCTAGCAATTCGTGGTGCTGCTTCAGGTTGCACGTGTGGCCGCAACTGGTTCCGTAAGGTTTTCCGCGCACGCGATAAACGGGACATTACGGTACCGATCGGAACCGCAAGCGTGTCGGAAATATCTTGATACGACATCTCCTCGACCTCACACAAAAGAAGGATCTCCCGGAAATGCACTGGAAGTTCCTCGATCGCCTTCTGCAGCAATTCGTGGCTCGATCGTGCCAATAGGAGCGCCTCTGGCGTGTCGCGCTCAATAGCAGGTTCCGGTCCTTCGTTCTCCTCGTCGAAATCGAGAGGTACGGTCAATGCAACTTTCAGGCCCTTGGGAGAGGTCAAGAACGTGTTGCGCAGGATCCGATAGATCCATGCGCGGAAATTAGTGCCCAACTGAAAAGACGAGAACCCTTTTAACGCCTTGACGTAGGTTTCCTGAACCAGGTCTTCAGCTTCGTCGCGATTCTGCGTGAGCCAATGAGCGAAGTTGTAAAGCCGATCGAAGAGAGGTGTGGCCAGTTCTTCGAACGAGTCGAGTTGGAGATTCGCTCCTGACTGCTCCACATGATGAGAACTTCGCAGCCTGGGACTTATTCCCCTCAAAACAGCAAATTGTTGAGAAAACTGCTCTATGCACGAAAAACGCTGCCATCACGGTGGCAACGTCTCCTCAACGCCGGAATTATCCCCGCTGCAGTTGAGAACTGGCGTCCCACGCAAATATTCCATTGAAGCGGAATCAATTTCTTCAGGTCGCTCGGACAATTGTGCAATCCGAGCGGAATAAATCGCTGGAAAGTCCGTTATCCGTAATGAAGGTCGTTTCACAGGAGACGGTTGTGAACAGCAGAAGGTTTCGGTGGTCGTCAAGCGGTGAAGACAGAAGTAGATTCCGAGCAACCTCCGCACAAATACTGGAAAAGACACATTTATGGTAAACCCTTTCGATCTTAGAACGGCACTCTTAGCCAAGCACGCGCAACATGTGGTGCTCATCCACTTTCCCATCGCCCTCTTCATTACAGCAGTGACTTTTGACGTCGCAGGACAGTGGACGAAACAAGGCGGCCTGGCGGCTGCGGCGTACTACAACTTGCTCACTGCGGCGATTTCAACCATCCCGGTTCTCGCTACGGGGCTACTCGCATGGCAGTTCCAACTTGAAGGACAGAAGCTCAAGGGCATTCTCCTGCTGCACCTCGTTGTGGCGTGTGCTTCCACGGTGATGATCTGGCTGGTGTGGTGGCTGCACTTCCGCGCGCGCCGACGGTCCATGAACCTGCCACGCTACCGCTTTGCGGTCGAACTTCTGGCAGTTTGCCTCGTCGCCTTGACGGGGCACTTGGGCGGCTTTTTGAGCGGTGTGAATCTCCCCGGTTGAGAATTCCTCGCGCAAAGGCGCACCGCAAAGTTTTCCGGGAATAAAACCGACTCGGGCCAGTTATCAACTGTGAACGCTACTAAAACACCGGAGGCCAGATGACAGACAAAAACAAAGATCGTATCGATCAGAAATTGCAGGACCTCAACAACGACGGCGTCGATCGTCGGGGATTCCTGAAGTGCATGGCATGGGCCGGTACGGGCCTGGTCTGGACTATGAGCGGTGGCATTCCATCGTCGCGGGCCTTCGCCAAAGGCCACGGCAAAGACGCCGGCAAAGGCGGGGACTTCAGCTTTGTGCAGATCAGCGACAGCCACATCGGCTTCAACAAGCCGGCCAACCCGGACGTCACCGCTACTCTTCAGACCGCAATCAACAAGATCAATTCGATGCCCCACAAGCCCGATTTCATTATTCACACCGGTGACTTGAGTCAACTCTCGAAGCCGAGTGAGTTCGACACGCTGGACCAGGTGCTGAAGGGTGCGTCGGCGAAGCAAGTCTACTATGTGCCCGGTGAGCATGACATGTTGAGCGACAACGGCGAACAGTTTCTCCAGCGTTACGGGAAGGGTACCAAGGGCAGTGGGTGGTACAGCTTCGATCAAAAGGGCGTCCACTTTGTGGGGCTCGTGAATGTCGCCAATCTCAAGGCCGGCGGCATGGGGTCGCTCGGTCACGAACAACTCGAGTGGTTGGAGGACGATCTCAAGGGCCGTTCTGCCAGCACTCCGATTGTGCTCTTCGCACATATTCCACTCTGGACGATCTATCCAGACTGGGGATGGGGAACCGACGACAGTGAACAAGCCTTGTCTTACGTCAAGCGCTTCGGCTCCGTGACAGTGTTAAACGGCCACATCCACCAGATCATGCAGAAGGTGGAAGGGAAGGTGTCGTTCCACACGGCGATGTCCACCGCCTTCCCTCAACCCGCGCCGGGAACTGCTCCCTCGGCCGGCCCCATGAAAGTTCCCGCCGACCAGTTGCAGAAAGTGTTGGGTATTACTGATGTGAACTATCTGGTCAGCGGCCGCAGTCTCGCAATCGTCGATTCCCAACTCGGAGAATCAGACGCTTCGTCCGCAGGAAGTGGAGGAGGCGCCGGCGGGCTATGAAATCAACTCCTCCGTGGGCCAGCAACGAGCCGGGTCCGCACCAATGAAGATCGAGAACAAAACTAAACTACAAAGGAAATAGAACAATGAAACGGAACAATTTCTGGGTTGCAAGCTTCACAGCTTCAGTAGTCATTGCGATCGCGCTGCTAGTCACTGGGTCGCCGGTCGTTAGGGCAAGTGACCAGCCCTCCGCGGCAAGCGCGGCCGTGAACATTGACAACTTCGTGTTTGGCCCGCAAACGATCACAGTGCCCGTGGGCGCCACAGTTACATGGACAAACAAGGATGACATTCCTCATACCTCGGTCAGCACAGACGGCGTGTTCAAGTCCAAAGTGCTGGACACGGATGAGAAGTTCTCTTACAAGTTTGAAAAAGCCGGAACGTATCCCTACTACTGCACGATCCACCCGAAAATGACCGGTAAAGTCATTGTTCAGTGAACTCGGACTTCTAACTGGTGCGCACGGAGACGGCCTCCCGCCGGCAGCCACATCGGGTGCCCTGCGAAAGGTCGTTCTCCAAGGTCTCAAGGCTCAGCTCGCGGCGGAACTCAACTCTGCACATCAGGCGAGAGAAACTGATGCGCCGCGTGAATTGGACTGTGCTGGCGATGACCGGAGCGCGAGAAACGCAGCAGATCTGAGTTTCGAACTCTGCTCGGCGGCGTCGACTATAAGCCGGCGAGAGTCATTCCAACGATGGCTGCGATGGGATAAGCGATTTAGTCGACGTGTTCGCCTTCTTCAAAGTCTCCGTCCGCAGAGGGGAGCACGTCCATTCCCCCGGCAACCCACACGTACAGAGTTGGCAGCAGGAAGATGCTCATTATCAGGTCAGCGATCAGGCCGCCCACAATCACGATGGCAAAGGGCCGCTGAGAGTCGGAACCAATCGCGTGCGACAGGGCCGCGGGCAGCAGGCCCAGAGTCGCAACCAGCATGGTCATCATGATTGGCCGCAGACGAAGCACGGCGCCTTCCACCGCGGCGTCCTCAATGGAATAGCGCCGCGCGCGCAGCTGGTTGATGTATTCCAGCATGATGACGCCGGTCTGCACCGACACGCCAAACAGGGCGAGAAAACCCACGCCCGACGAAACGCTGAAATTAGTCCCGCTGATCAGAAGGGCGAGCAGCCCTCCGACGGGAGCGATCGCAATGTTTACCATGATCAGCGAGGCCCATTTGAAAGACTTGAACATGGTGTAAAGGATGATGAAGATGATCAAAATAGTAATTGGGAGAACCACCAGCAGTCGCTCGTTGGCTCTTTTCTGACTCTCGTATTCTCCCTCCCAATCGATGTGATATCCGGTTGGCAGTTTCACCTGCTCGTTGACCTTTTTCATCGCTTCTTGCACGGCGCTTCCCAGGTCCCGCCCCCTGACGCTGTACTTGATGGCGATGTACCGCTGATTGCCTTCGCGATAGATCTCCGAGCCCTCATCCGTTTCCTGGATCTTGCAGAGTTGCGCCAGCGACACGCGCTCCCCTGACGGCGACAGCAGTCGAATCTTTTCAATCGCTTCTTTCGTATCGCGGTATTGCGGCAGATAACGCAGGACAAGGTCGTAGCGGGCTTCGCCCTGCAGCACCTGGGTCAAGGCGTTCCCACCAACTGCCGTCTGCACCGCATCCTGCACGTCCGCGACGTTGATCTGGTAGCGGGCAGCCTGGCCGCGGTCGACGGTCACGTTCAGGTTGGGCTGACCGAGCACATGAAACACGCCAAGATCCTCAATCCCCTTCACCGTCCCCATGATGCTGGTAATCTGGAGGCTCTTTTCTTCCAGTTCCTTCAAGTCGTCGCCGTAGACCTTCGTCGCTAGTTCGCCTTTTACTCCACTGACTGCCTCTTCCATGTTGTCTTCGATGGGCTGAGAAAAACCCCAGCCAACACCGGGGATCTTGCTGAGTTCGCGATTCATGGCGGCGATCAGTTCGTCTTTATTCTCGTGAAAAATTGGCCGCCATTCTTCCTTCGGTTTTAGATCGACGAAATACTCAGTATTGAAAAAGCTGGTCGTGTCGGTACCGTCGTCCGGACGCCCGGTTTGACTGGTGCATTGCGGTACTTCAGGGAAGGAGCAAAGGATGATGCGGGCCTGGTTCGACACGCGAATGCCCTCATCTGGTCCGGTGCTGGGTGCAAGCGTTCCCCGTACCCAGAGCGCTCCTTCATCCAAATGAGGCAAAAATTCCGAACCGATGACTCCGCTGACGGCAAGGTACAGTGCGAGAAATAGACCCAGCACGCATGCTCCGACCGTGATTGCCCGTCGTCGAATCGCCCACCGCAGCGAGATCCGGTAATACTTGATGGCAAGCTGCATCGCCGGGTTATGCCATTCCTTCGCGCCCTTGGCAAAGGCAAAACTGGCGAGCACGGGCGTGATCAAAATTGAAAACACCAGCGCCCCCAGCAGCGCGAAGGCGACGGTCCAAGCCATGGGATGAAACAGCCGGCCCTCCACGCGCTGCAGCGTGAAGATGGGCAGGTAAGCGGTGATGATGATCGCGATCGCATAGAAGACGGGCCGCTGCACTTCGTGTGAGGCCTCACTGATGCGTTCGCTGGGCGTTTTCGAAGCTCCGTTCTTGTGGCCCAGGTGACGGATAATGTTTTCCATCATCACCACTGCTCCATCCACAACCATGCCGAAATCCAGCGCTCCAAGAGAAAGGAGATTTGCCGGAATGTGCCGCAAGTCCAGGCAAATCGATGCGAACAACAACGAGAATGGAATTGTCGCAGCAACAATCAGCGCCCCCCGCACGTTGCCGAGAAAAATCAGCAGAATGATCGAGACCAGGATCATTCCCTCCGTCAGGTTGTGCAGCACGGTGTGACTGGTGAAGTGGACCAGATCGCTGCGATCGATGAACGGCACAACCTTCACGCCCGGGGGAAGGATGAAGTCGTTCAATTCCTTCACTTTTGTTTTGATGCCCTGCAGCGCCGTGTCCGCCGCAGCGCCCTTTCGTAGCAGCACGATCCCTGACACCACGTCGTCGTTGTCGACGATCTTTCCATTTTCGTGGTGAATGGCCCGGGCAAACTGCCCCAGCCGAATCTTTGGGCCTTGCGAGACGACCGCAATGTCCTTGACGCGCAGCGGGGTGCCACTCCTTGTCAGAATCACCGTCTCTTCAATGTCGCGAACTTTGTCGACCAGTCCGACCGAACGCACGTTGACCTGCTGCAGGCCCTCCTGGATAAAGCTTCCGCCCGCGTTCACGTTATTGTTGGTAAGCTGCTGCTCGACTTGCGCCAGACTCAGCCCGTAGGAAACCAGTTTGTTCGGGTCGATGCGCACCTGGTATTCGCGCGTGGGCCCGCCGAAGCTCGACACGTCGACGACATCCGGTACTGACTTGAAGTGTTTTTCGACGACCCAGTCTTCCAGGGACTTGAGCTCCATGGCGTCATACTGGGGATTTGTGCTGCGCAGGGTGAAGAAATAAATCTGCCCGACTGGACTCCAGTCCGTGCCCATCTGGGGCACAACCCCCGCCGGCAAGGTGACCTGGCTCAGGCGCTCCAGCACCCGTTCCCGGTTCCAGTCATTATCCGATTCGTCGTCGAACACCAGTTTCACATCGGAGAGTCCGAACAGCGAAAACGATCTCAGATGCACAACATGCGGAATGCCGTTCATCACGGTTTCCAGCGGAATCGTGACTTGCTGTTCGATTTGTTCCGCCGAAATCCCCGGCCATTGCGTAATTACCTCGACGTAGTTGTCAGCCACGTCCGGATACGCCTCGATGGGCAGGTCGCGGAAGGCAACCATGCCCCCGGCGAAAAGCACCAGCGCGAGGGCCAGCACGAGCAGGCGGTTGTTCAGAGCAAAATCAACGATTCGACGAATCATCGATTGCTCCGCCGGATTCCGCCGCCCGGGTGCGTTCGAACAACCTTGGATCGCCCGGCGCGCGGCCAAACCCGGCTTCGTTCTGATTCGTGTTTAGTCTGCTCCTGCCCGGCGTGCCGGCCCTCTCGCCGTTCTCTGGACTGCCTGCCGGCTTCCCACGGCCTGACTGCAAGCGACGAGACACAAACTTGCGCAGGCCGACGGCTATCACCAGCAGGTACAGACAGGCGGCACAGAAACCCATCAGGCCGAATACGTAGCTGTTGAGCAGCTTTTGATCCACTGGAGACTCCGAACACGAGAATCAAAACTCCTTGGCCGATTGCTTCTCCATTCGCGACGACACCAATCCCTCAACCGGCGCCGGGTCTGGATACTGTCTAAATGGAAAGCCCTGGTTTACGGGAGACACTCAAATAGCCAGGCCGGCAGTATTTCGATCTTGAGGCGTAATCCCTGTTTCAATCGCTTGATAGGATGGCCAATAAAACAGCGCTCCAGTCGGCCCGAAGCGGCTAATCCTTCGATTGCGGAACCGGCAATCGTTTGATTGGGTTTTGGAACCCGCAAAATGATGGGATAATCGGTAGCTCCACTCGAAAATCCATGTTGAACGTGGAATGGATCTGGGAACCGCGGAACCGGACGGCTGTCCTAATCACCAGCGCAGCCATCGTCCTGGCCATTGCCGTCGTGGACTGGTGGACAAAGCCCTATGTCTCGCTGGGCTTCCTTTACTTGTTCCCCATTATGCTGGCGGCTGGGTTTCTGCCGCGGTGGGCAATCACTTTCCTGGGCATCGCATGCGCCCTCCTCAGTGAGCGTTTCAGCAACCTGGACCCGGCCGATGCTCCCATCCGCACTGGCTTTGAAGCGCTGGCTCTGGTCGGTTCGGGGCTCTTCATTTCTGAAGTCCTGCGCAATCGCCGCTTGAGACTGGCGTCCCAGGAACGCCTGCGAGTTCTGGTCGAGACCAGTCCGGCGGCAATCGTTACCGTCGACGCGCATGGCTTCATCGAACTCGCCAACCAGGCTGCCGCGGAATTGCTGGGCCCACGCGACGGACAACTGATTGGACAGCCCATCGCGGCGTTCCTGCCGGAATTGCACCATGCCCTGCGCTGGGAAGAAGGCCCGCAGTTCAGGACTTCAATGCAATGCCGCGGACATCGCGGCACGGGAGAGTCGTTTCTGGCGGAAGTCTGGTTCTCCAGCTATAAGGAAGGACCGGCCCCTAAACTCGCCGCCATTATTGCCGACGTCACCGACGAGCGATCCGGCGCCCCCGATTCCAGTTCGGCAACTGCGTCTGAGCACCAGGAGAGGATTGCTCTGAACAATCGCGAATCCGACGTGCTCCGGCTCGTGGTCCAAGGTCTCGCCAACAAGGAAATCGCGTCGCGTTTGAACGTCTCAGAGAGCGCCGTCAAGAACACTCTCCAGCAGCTGTTTGCGAAAACCGAGGTCCGTACTCGCAGTCAACTGGTTCGCGTAGCGTTGGAATGCTACCGAGACCTTTTGTGATGACGCCACGCGCCAGCCTCATCTTGCCGCTCTTTCAGGACGCGGCATTTTCTAGTCTCCTCTCCCGCCGCGTACAATAATCCTTTGCCTGCCAAGCCCGGTTTGGTAAGAGGTAAGAGGTAAGAGGAAAGAGGCTCGCATGTCGACCACACACCAACCTCGTCCACAAGTCGCCGCAGAAATCCCCGCCGTCCCGCTCACCACTGAGGGCTACAGCGTTCTGCACCAGATGATGCGCTTCCGGCGCCCCGCCTGGCGCGCTCTGCCCGCGGCTGACAAGTCGGCCATCGCGAAAGAAGCTTCCGACGCCCTCGCCGCTATGGAGAGAGGTGAGAAGAGCAACGAGAAACATTCCGCTGGCCAGTCAGCCCTCTTTTCGCTCATCGGACACAAAGGCGACTTCATGCTGATTCATTTCCGCGATTCGTTCGCCCATCTGAACCAGGCTGAGCTGAAACTCGCCAACCTGCGCCTCAGCGATTACCTCGAGCCCACGACGTCCTATCTCTCCATCATCGAACTCGGTCTCTACGAGTCCACGGTGAAAATGTACAAAGAACTTACCGATCAGGGCATTGAGCCGCATTCGGAGCAATGGAAAGCCGAGATCGCCAGCAAACTCGAACGCCACAAAGAAGCCATGCACCCGCGCCTCTACCCCGAGATCCCGCCGCAGCGCTACGCCTGCTTCTATCCCATGGACCGCCGCCGCGGCGAAGACAAGAACTGGTACAAGCTCCCCATCGAAGAGCGCGCCCGCCAGATGAACGACCATGGCATGATCGGCCGCCGCTACGCCGGAGAAGTCAAACAAATCATCAGCGGCTCCATCGGATTCGATGACTGGGAGTGGGGCGTCGATCTGTTCGCCGAAGACCCGCTGGTCTTCAAGAAGCTGATCTACGAAATGCGTTTCGACGAAGTCAGCGCCGTCTACGCCCTGTTCGGCCAGTTCTACGTAGGCGTAAGAGTCCCGGCCGGTTCATTAGAAAAATTGTTAAACGGAGAATTGCCGCAGACTTCTTAGTTTTAGATTTGCCCCAGTTTAAGTTTGTCATCGTTTAAGTTTGTCATTCCGAGGAGCAACGCGACGAGGAACCCGCTGTCCTCGCCACTATTTCAGAGTCCAGCGATTCATCCGCGCCCGAAAGCGCAAGTTGTGCGCATACTAAGTCACTACACTCAAGAGGTCGGAACAAAAATGTCCACTCTCGGTCTAATCGAATATAAAGACGCCACCCCTGAAGTCCGCGCCATCTACGACGACATCATGGCCACGCGCAAAACCGACTGGATCAACAATTTCTGGAAGGCCATCGCCCACGATCCCGCCACGCTCAAGCGCACCTGGGAAGACATCAAGCAGATCATGGCCCCCGGCGCGCTCGATCCACTGACCAAAGAAATGATCTACGTTGCAGTCAGCGTCACCAACCAGTGCCACTACTGCATCGCGTCGCACACCGTCGGAGCCCAGAAAAAAGGCATGACCGACGCCATGTTCAAAGAGCTGATGGCGGTGGTCGGTATGGCCAACGAAACCAACAAAATGGTCACGGGATACCAGGTCGAGATCGACCCGCAATTCAAGAAGTGAGATTCCGATGAATTAGGGCTTCGACTTCCGAGGTCTGCGGTCCGAGGTCCGAGGTCTGGGTTTCGGCTTCCACTCATGCGCCTTCATATCCACGCGCCGCCCGCGAAACCGCACGCCCTCAGCCTCCAACCGAAATCGCTGCTCGACGGCCGAGTCGCCGGTCAACTTGATCTGGCCGCCGGCTCCCAGCACACGCTGCCACGGCAACCCAAATCCGCGCCGCAGAGTAGCCGCCACTTGACGAGCAGCCCCCGGAAATCCCGCAGCCCGCGCCACTCCCCCATAAGTCGAAACTTTCCCGCGCGGAATCGCCCGCACCGCCTGCTCAATCCGCAGCCGCATCGCTCCAGTTCGGTCAGCGTTCTTCTTTTTCTCTGTCATCCTGAGCGGAGCAGGCCGGCTCGCCCAGCGAGCCGGCCTGCGAAGTCGAAGGATCCCTATAATCGCTCCCACATGCGGACCAGAAACCGACCTGGCCAAGGTCGCCTTCTATGCGACGTTAGAGTCGGGATTTTGACTAAGAACTCTCCCGCCTACGCCGCCTTGCGGAAAGCTTCCAACGCCAAATATTCCGAGTCGTACACTTCAAACACGGTCAGCAGTTTGGTGATCTGCAGCAAATCACCCACCCGCTGGGTCAGGTTCGCGAGCTTAATCGCGCCCCCCGCATTATGAGCCGACGTATGCAGCGCCACCAAAGTCCCCAGCCCACCCGAGTCGATGTAACTTACCTCGCCCAGATTGAGCGCAATCTGCTTTTGTCCGTCCGCGATGGCCCGTTTCACCTCTTCACGCAGCAGGGAAGACTCTTCCCCAAACACAATCCGCCCGTTGGCCTCGATCGCCAGAATCCCGTCCACCGTTCGCTTCTTCAGTTTCAATTGCATTTCAAATCTCCTTTGCGGCTTGCCGCAGAATCCGCTCCCCAGCCGCCTCCGCGCAATAATGTCGAGCACCAGCCTATCGTGTGCCACGCCGCTTCGCAAGCCCACGGCCGAGCCGTGCGATTTCTTCTTGCGGAAACCGGCGACTTGGCAGATCATGATACCCGGGGAACTGCATACCGTGAAGAAATGGACGCCGCTCTTCCAGATGCTCGGCAACTTTGCCGTCAGCTTCATCTGCGGCCTACTCGTGTCGTTACCCCTGCGTCGTTTGCCTAGGTTTCACAGCATGTGGATTCCCGATATTCAGCTGGTGGCTGCCGGACTAGTTTTCGTGTTGGTTTCCACGCGCATCCAGAAATACCATCTGAAAAAGAATGCACAGCGCCGAGTGCAGTAGCACGCCCACCAGCTTTCCCGGCGGCCAATCCTTTATAATCGTGTATTCCGCCCATGAGTTACACCGTCCTGGCCCGCAAATACCGTCCCCAGAAATTCTCCGAGGTCATCGGACAGGAACACGTCACCCGCACTCTGCAAAACGCCATCGAGCAAGGCCGCACCGCCCACGGCTACATCTTCAGCGGCCACCGCGGCATCGGCAAGACCACGGTCGCCCGCATTCTCGCCGCGGCCCTCAACTGCCGCTCGAAAGATCGTCCAGCGGCCGAGCCCTGTGGCATCTGCGAATCCTGCACCGAGATTCGCGCCGGCAACGCCGTTGACGTCATTGAGATCGACGCCGCCACCAACCGCGGCATCGACGAGATCCGCGAACTGCGCGAGGGCGCGCGTTACCGCCCAGCCCGCGACCGCTTCAAGATCTACATTCTCGACGAAGCCCACCAGATTACCGACGCGGCTTTTAATGCTCTACTGAAAACGCTGGAAGAGCCACCTGACCACATTGTCTTCATGCTCGCCACCACGCAGCCCGAGGATATTCCGCAAACCATCCGCTCACGCTGCCAGCACTTCAGTTTCCGTGCCGTCAAGTTCGACGCCATCGTCGCCCAACTCCGCGACCTGGTCACCCGCGAAAACATCGAGGCCGACGACGATGCTCTCGCCCTGCTCGCCGAAGCCGGCGACGGCTCCATGCGCGACGCGCTCTCCATCCTCGACCAGGCCATCGCCTCCGCCAGCGGACGCGTCACCGCCGACTCCGTGCGCAACCTGGTCGGCGCCGCACCGGCTCATATTCTCGAACAGGTGATGCTAGCCGTGTCCGAAAGCCGCAGCGAAGAAATCTTGCGCCAGGTCGACCACCTCATCAGCGAAGGCCACAGCCCCACCCACTTCGCCCGCCAGATGGTGCGTTTCCTGCGCAACGCCACGGTCGCGAAAATTGCCGGCAAAGATTCTGCCTTGCTGCAGGTTTCAAGCGAAGAACGCGAACGCGTCGCACGCGTCGCATCATTGTTCGGCGAAGAGGACCTCACCCGCCACCTGCAGATCATGCTGCGCACCCACGGCGAGCTGGGATACAAACAGGAACAGCGCTTCCACCTCGAACTCGGCCTGCTGAAAATGGCGCACGCGCAAAAACTTCTGCCCATCGAGCAATTGCTCAGCGATGTAGCCGCCGCGCCGGCGGCCAGTCAGCAGCGGCCGCCAGCCAGACCATCCATCGTCGGCAACTCTCCGAATGAAACGCGTCGTCCAGACCCGGCTCCGCCCGCGCGTCCAAATTTCGTCTCCCCGTTCGCCGCCGACTCCGCCCGCAAAGGCACGCCGCGCCAGGAGGCTTCCTCTGATCCGGCGCCTCCAACGGGCCCGCGAATCGTAGCCGCAGTCGGCAACTCCGAGCCAGTAATCATGGGCTCAGCCGCGCCCGCCACGCAGCACGAACTCGTGCCCGAGCCACTGATTGATCATGATCATAGAGACATTGATCGCAGGAACACTGATCGTAGAGACCTCGAACACAGAGACCTCGATCGAAAAGGCGCCGATCTTAGAGACGCAGCCAGCCCCGTCTCTGCCGATG
>Ga0206857_1047_pt1 | contig 27124 bp, 34 predicted proteins | sample Alteio_BWOrgCont_49_FD_152865 | JGI IMG/M metagenome (GOLD analysis project Ga0206857, IMG submission 152865) | Enriched cells from forest soil in Barre Woods Harvard Forest LTER site, Petersham, Massachusetts, United States -... | ecosystem: Environmental > Terrestrial > Soil > Temperate forest >...
AAAATGTTGTTGATATTTGTCTTTCAAGAACATCCCAATCATGAGTCGTTGAATGTTTAAATTTTTCAAACATTTCTTCTTTTACTTCAACAAAGCAATCAATTTTAAAAGATTGGTGAAATTTATGATGATCTATAGCTTCTGTAAATAATTTACGTACATGATTACTGTTATAATCTGCATAATCCTTATTATGAATATCACCTAAAATAAATATTAACTTCCCATCCTTCTCTAAAAGAGTATATGAAGAAAATGGTTGAACCATAGATGGTATTAAGCAAAATATTGTAATTGTTAATAGCTTTAATCTATTCATGATGTTCATCCAATTCAATAGAAGTTATTAAATATAGTTTCTTTTTACCCGTTATACAGTTACAAATATTTTTATGAAATGCCCAATCATTTTTTTGACATAGTGAACTGCAATAATAAATAGCTTTACATGCTGAACAGGCTTTTAATGAATCTTTAAGTAATGGTTTTTTACAAAAAGCACATACATATTCAAGGCCAACAAATTTTTTAACTGTCATCAATAAATTTTTAATAAACTGAGTTGATTTTGAAAAATCATTATATTCAATATCACCCATTATTGTTTCTTGTTTAATAAGCGTATAACCGGCTTTTAGTAACAACTTTGTTATGCCAATACAGTGAGAATGCCCCATAACCAGCATAGCTTTTGATTTATGATTTTGATTTTCAATTATTTTATCTAGTAACATTAAATCAAATAATACATAAGAATGATTAACTACAAATAAATCATTGAGCTTATAATATGTTTGCAAAGCTTCATCTTTGTTCGAGCAATCACTAAATAAATTTATCAATGCTTCAGATACAGACATTTTTTCATCTAATTTTTGAAACATTCTAATAATGCAGATAGCTTGTTCTAAATAATTTTTTGCCTTTTCATCAAATATAGAACTAAATTCCGTACCTTTATATTTTCTAGATAGATCTTGAATTGTAGAATAATTCTTTTTAACCCAAGTTAAATATTCACCCACTGTAAAGTGAGTTTTTTGTTTATTCATTATCAAAGCCTTATCGCAAATTTCTAAATACTGCTTTCTGAATGATTGATATACAAAACTTGAAGTGTAATTCAACATTGATGCAATGCCTTCTAAACCATCATCTATGACATGATCCAAAAGACAATTTCGTGTTTCAAAACCTGAAAAATTGATAACATTGTTATTCATACCTGTGCAACAAAGTCCAAAAATAGTATTCGCCAATTTTGAATGTTGAGGATGATTTATACGATTTTTGAATGCCTCAAATAAACTCATTTGAATTTCTACGAAACAATCATATCTATTTTCTTGTAACTTAAATTCATTTTCTAATATTTCATGAATAAATTGTCTTAAATGCTCATCATTCATTTTATATAGTGCATTTTGATTCCAATTAAAGCTGTGGGCATCTCCCAACATTAAAACTTGTTTGCCATCTTTTTCCATTAAATAAAAAGATGCAAATGGTTGAACCATGCATGGAACAAGAAGAACTAATAACAATATATATTTTTTAAACATTATAACCCCTCATTAAACTGTAATTTATATTCTAATAGAAATTATATCATAATTCAGGATATAGTAAAGAAAATATTCTGTATTACTTATTAAAAGCCAAATATAAGGCAATTGAACCTGCAATGGCAGCATTTAGGCTTTCGGTGTTGCCGGGCATTGGTAGGGTAAGTTTTGTTTGGCATTGGTCAACCCATTCTGAAGGAATGCCATTGGCTTCGTTGCCAACTACCAGCAAAGTACCCCTAAAATCGATTTCCTGAGGCGCGTTGCCACCAAAGACGACTAATGCGCATAAATTTAGCGCACCTTGATTTTGGACCAATTCTGACCATGTTATATCAAAAATATTAACTTGCCCGATTGTACCTGCAGTCGCCTGTACCACTTTAGGGCTCCAGATATCTGCACCTTCAATTTTTACTATGGTTTTTACACCCATTGCTATTGCAGTTCTTATTAAAGTGCCCATGTTGCCCGGATCGGCAATTTGGCTCAGCACTAAACCTTGAGATAAATCTTTAAAATCCGGTCTTTGCGGAATTGCAAAAACACCTAAAATTCCACTTGGGCTTGCGCTAGTACTTATCTTGTTCATTACTTGTTCTGAAACTAAAGTTACTTTGTCTTCATTTGTTAATGCATAAACATAATCTTTGTTAGCATGCGTTGCATAAAGTTGAACAAGTTTTACCTTGCTTGCAATTAATGTACTGCAAACTCTAATGCCTTCTGCTAAGAATTTATTTGCTTGCTTGCGCCCTTTTGCAGATTGCAGCTGCACTATATCTTTTATTTCTTCATTTTGAACTGATGTTATTGATTTCATATTTATCTATTATTTTTGAATATATTTTTGATATTGTTTATAAGCTAAAAAAAATAAAGTAGCTGCTGTTATTACTTGTCCAATTTCGCGTCTATTTCTACCTAAAAATTGTACTATTTCATTAGCTGTTGAATTAGAATTAGACACGCTAGAACTAACTTCTTCTAACGGTGGAATATTATTAATTATGTCATAATTTAATACTAATGCTTTTTGTAATGTTAAAGGCAAAGTTTTAAAAGTGTCATATTGCAGTGATGTCAAAATTATCGATGCTTGATCTTTATAAGCTAATAAATACTCCATCATACATTGTTGACCCTCATCTAATGCTTTTTCAAAATCTTTAAATTTAACAAGTAAACGACCATCACCAAATGTAATTTCATGAATTAATGACGGATCTGCAATTTGCTGCAATGCTCCAAAGCTTGCTAAAACATTGCGATTATCACGCTGAATAATATTTCCACGATCAACCACCTGACCATGTGACAATCTACTTGCATAAAGCGAATTTGTCGGGTGATTAGGATTGCTAGTATCATCATGTTTGATATCAAATGATAAAGCGCCACCCTGATCTCTGAAAACCCCACGGGTGGTAAAATCAAAACCTATTTTGGTTTTACCGAAATCTACAAGAACTTTATCTTTATTAAATTTGAGTGAAAACTCTTTTGCACTTGTGTGTGACTCAATGTCATAAGCAAAATCACAACCATAATTCATGAACCTGTGCAAATCATAAATACCTAAAACATTTTCTGAGTTTATTGTGATTAAGCAATTATTTATTATTTTGAAGAATTTAAGCTCACCAAAATTGATACCTCCTATAAATCTATCTATTTTATTGGCAATATCATATAAATATAAATAGAAACCACTAGCATCTTTCATGAAACATACGCAATATTCATTACTAGATTCTAAATATTTAATTTCATAATCAGTATCAAAATTGCGTTGAACACTTTCAAAAACAGATAAATCATTTACATTTTCAATAATATCTAAATTTAAACAATCACCTCTGATGTTTGCATAAAAAATATATTTACCATCAGGTGTAGCTGTTCCTTTTATAAATTTTGAATCACGTAAATTATATTTCAATTGCAACTGTTTGAACTTTTCTTGAACAGTTAATTGTGTTGAACTTGAAGAGCTAGAAGAAGAGCTTGAAATGTTATCTGCAGCAAAACAAGCTATGGCATTAAAGAACACTAAAAATAAAATTATCTGTAAATTTTTCATATTTTCTCGCTAATAGTTAAATTTTTAAAATATTTTTCATTTCTATTTAATTTTAGCAAATATTGACTATTTGTCAATGGCGAAAAGATTTGTATAGATTTTGTATTGCGTTCTCGATACACTAAAGGAATAGTTAACTTTTGTATTCTTTATATTACAGGTCGAAATGGACGAAAAATTTATTGCCTATAAAGGCGAAAAGTTCTTAATAGAGTGGTTCTTTGATGATAAGGGACAAAGTATAGCATTCGATTATTTTGAAGAGTTGCCAAATAGCCAAAAAGAAAAGTTAGTTTATTTATTTCAAATGTTAGCTGATACCGGCGTAATAAGAAGTGAAGAAAAATTTAATTATGAGCACGATCAAATTTATGCTTTTAAACCAATGCCCGATAGATTTTTATGTTTTTTCTATCAAGGAGCAAAAATTATTGTAACAAATGCTTTTCATAAGAAAACACAAAAAATGCCCCCAAGGGAAAAACAAAAAGCTTTAAAATCAAAAAGTGATTATATCAAAAGATGCAAGGGAGGAACTTACTATGACTAAGAAAATTAAAGACTCAAAAATCAAGAGTACAAATAAATCAGCTACAGGTAAATCTACGGTAGAAAAATTCATTGAATCTCTTAGTCCAAGAGAATTAAAAAAATTCGAAGAAGGCTATAAGGATTTTGCACTATCGGAACTAATATTAGCTCTTATGGAACAAGATGAAGTATCTGTACGAAAATTAGCAGAAATAGCTGATGTATCACCTTCTGTTGTTCAGGCAATGCGATCAGGGATGAAGAAAGATTTTACAATGCAAAGTTTTTTTAAAGTCTTAAAAGGCCTTGGCTGCAAAAAATTAATGGTTGAATTTAAAGGTGAAATGATTCCTTTGGAAATTCCTAATTCAATGAAAAAGTAGATATGATTTCTAATTATGATTGTTAATTTTTAATATGTACTGCGTCATAGCCTATCTTCTAAAATAAGTTGTCTATAATGCTTCATTAACTTAACCATGTAATATAAATTGTGAATTGTAGCTAAAGTATAACCCGTAAGTTCATTGGCTTTAAAAAGATGATTCAAATATGCCATAGAATAGTTCCGGCATGTATAACACTCACAGCCTGATACTGGTTTGCCGTAATCTAATTTTGCAGAACTTGCAAGAATTTTTCTACCACCTGTATTTGTAAATAAAAGGCCGTGACGTGCGCAACGTGTCGGATGTGAACTGTCCATTGTATCAATACCTGATTTTACAACTTGTTCCACTGATTTTAGATCCCCAATTCCAAGTAGATGGTTAGGCTTTTCTTCAGGTAATAATGGCATTAAGAAATTTAAAAGCTCATATAAATCTTCATGTGTTTTACCAAGGCTACCGCCAATTGCATGGCCATCAAAATCTAATGAGCCTAAATATTTTGCACTTTCTGCCCTGAAGTCTTTGTCTAAGCCACCATGTACTACTGAATACATTGCCTGATTGTTTGTGTTTGCTAAATGCGCATCAAGTGATCTTTTTTCCCATCTATGAGTTCTATCTAAAGACTCACGCAATTTATGTTTATCTATGTGATACGGTGGTAATTCATCGAACGGGATTATAATATCTGCTCCCAAATCTTTTTGCGATTGTATTGAAGTTTCAGGCGTTAAAAGAACCTGATTACCTTCACGATAAGATCTAAATAAAACACCATCTTCATTTATTCTAATTACAGAATTATTCTGTCTTTTTTGTCCCTTGCTTTTAAGCTCATCTTTTACTGTGCCATAAGCAAGACTAAAAACCTGAAACCCACCTGAATCTGTAATAATTGGATTTGTGCGACCAATAAATTTATGCAAGCCACCTGCTTGTTTTACAATTTCAGTTCCCGGCTGCAACATCATATGATATGTATTGCAAAACATTAATTGTAAGCCTATCTCATCAACTAATTTATTATCTAAAGCTTTTAATGTACCATTTGTGCCTACGCCAACAAAATTGGGCGTATCTATTATGCCATGTGGCGTATGTATTCTGCCAACACGCGCACGCGATATTTTTGATTTATGAATTAATTCGAATTTAAAAAAACTACTCATTTACTTGCCCTTTGTAGCTTTAGCGAAGTAGGGTTTATCCATTTTGTGCAATAACCAACAACCGTAATACATATAGCGATTGAAACTATTTTAACAGCATAACTCACTAAGAATATCTCTAGTGGATTTTCTAAAATCCCATAAAGACCCAAGAGCGTAAAACATGCAGTATCAACCATTTGTGAAATTAATAATGAACCGTAATTGCATAACAAGAAATATTTTGCAAATTTGCTTCTAAAATAGCCATATAAGTAATTATCTAAATTCTGTGAAATTAAATACGAAACTAAAGATGCAAAAGCTAATCTTGGCATCAACCCAAATAATTTTTGATATAAGTCTTGGGTAATATCAAACTGGTTTGGCAAATAAATTAAATGAATTTGCGTCATTAAAAGATAAAAAGCTAAACAAAAGAAGCTTATCCATATTGTTCGCTTTGCAACTGCCTTGCCATAATATTCTTGCAATAAATTTAGGCATAAGCCTGCACCTATAGAAAATACATCTGAGCAAGTTGCACAAAGCCCAAAAATGATCATCTGTTTTGATACAAATAAATTAGATAAAATTACTTGCAAGCATAAAAGCGATATTAGTGCATCTTTGCCTAGCCTTAACGACAAAATTGCAAATAATCCCACTAATATTGAATGGAATACAAAGATTACTTCATTAATCATTTATGCTTTCAAACAGGTCCCCAATTTTTTTTCTTTGGCCTGAAGCAAAAGATACATAAATTTTTGTCTGTTTTTTATTCCAGTTTATAGATAAAATTGCATCTTCAGCATTATTTGTAGGATTGAATTGTTTAATTAATTTTTTTGTTTGAACATCCCAAATTTGAATTATCCCTTTTGAACTTGAACCTATTGCTAAATACTTTCCATTGTTTGACCAAGCCATTGCTTTAATAATGCCTATATGCCCGCAAAGAGCCTTTAATACTTTTTTGCTTTGAATATCCCAAATTTCTATAGCCTGATTGCTACAGCTTAAAGCCACAAATCTACCATCCGCTGACAAAGCCGTAGAGCATAATTTGCATTCACTTAAACTACGTAAAGATATTGGCCTTATTTCAATAAATTTATTTTTACATGAATCATACACTTTTACATAACCATTTTCAGAACAATTTAATTCTGTTTTATTTGCTGAATCAGCTGAATACAAATAGAAAGAGCTAAATAAAGCTAGTATTATTAATTTTTTATTCATGATTTTTTCTTATTTTTTTGTATAAATTTTTATTTTACCATCACTTACTTTAGCTAATTTTGATCGATCTAAAGACCATTTTACAACCTGAACTGAAAAAGCTTAATTCTAATAGTAACAAAACGTAAAAAATAAGCAAATACCAAAGCTAGAAAGTTTTTAATATAAATACTATACTTATTATAGTCTACTTATATATACAAGGAAAACTATGCAAAAACAGACAAAATCTTCTTTTTTTATACTTATTGCCATTCTTTTATCACTTTCAGGCTTTAATCAAACCAATCCAAAATGCAGAAATTTTAAGGAAATATTATGCTTTGGTGGCATGGTACTAACCGGTGGATTTATCATTCATAAACTGGCAAAAATGGGGTACTTTGACAAATCACCTGATCAGGTTGTAAATGACGCATATTCAGCCCTTAATAAGGGTATAAAACTTTCAGAAATTGATATACTCGACCGCAAGTTTAACATATTAAACCTTTCTGAAAGTAAAAAAAGAAAAAAAATAGACCGAATCAAAGAAGGTATCCTTTTTCAGCTTAACCCTGCAATTTCTCAATTTAGCAGTGTTAATCATTATTTAGATTCTTTAAGATCTACAATTTCTGATCTTAAAACCAGCCGAAATGAAGTAAGCCATTGCTTAAAAAAAACTAATTCAAGAGAAAATGATCTAAATAATTTGCTTGTAACAATTAATGAAATCTTGCCAAAGATAGAATTCTTATACGCTTATGTTCTAGCGCATCAAAGTTACTTTAATTTGTACAAAATTTATAAATCTTTAGATTCAGAATATGAAAAAGAATTAAGGTTAGTAAGCTCACCTAGAATTGCATATCAAGACTTTAGATGGATAGTTCGCAATATGGGCTGCAAAATTGATCCCAAATATCCATTTACAAGCTATATAAATAAGTTAAATGTTCAAATAAACTCTCTAAATTCATCAATATCCGGTGTTGCCTATAAATATAATAATTTATTAAGTTTTGCTAAAGATATTAAAGCGAAGTTAAATACAATTTATGACAATGCTATTTCTGATGAAGAATACTCTAAAGAAGCTAGAGATATAGAAAATGAAAAATATAAAAAAGAACAACACGAGTTGCAAGAAAAAGAATTTGCTTTAAAACAGCAAGTAGAACTGGAAAAACTTGCTTTAAAAGAACGTGAAACATCTGCCCGTGAACGTGAAGCTGCAGCGCGTGAATATGAACTTTATTTAAAGCAAATTAAAGATGATAGAGATAGAAGATAAATAAAATTTCCAATTTTTATAATGTGTTACGCTTAAATATTTTTATACTGTTTTCACAACCAACTGCTAACATTGTTCCACACGGTGACCAACAAACTATGCTCGGTTTATCATCTTGCATATTAATGACATCTAACTCCTCGCCTAAATTTACATCCCATAAACGTAATGTTTGATCATCCAAGCAACATGAAATTAACTTTTTAGAATCAGGTGAAAAATCAACACAATTAACATTGTTAAAATATTTAGGTATATTAAGATCATCAATTCTGAATTTATACTTGCATTCACAACGTGTTTTCTTACAAATTGTCAAATGAATTTTAAGGTCAGTCATTGAATTTATTTTTTCCTTAAATTGTGAAGCATAGACCCGTTCATAGTCTAAACATTCACCATTTTTATTTAACGTGACAAGCATATAATATCCATGCTGTGGACCTAACATAAACGTATTTTCATCAATCCACCAAATATTCTCACCTGCCGACATTGAACGAAAAGATATTTTTCCTAATGTATTAGTATCAATTACAGCCAAATACCAGCTAACATAACTATCTCTCCATTTAGTTTCTAGGCTTATGGACTTAGTTAATATTATTAAAAATTTACCATTAGGTGAAACTTGCAAACGATGAGACCCTGATACCCAATTTATAATTGGAAGGAACTTGTCTTGTTGTAAATCGTACATGTATATACATGTTTGTAATTCATTTTGTAAATAACCGCTATTAGGTATCCAGTGACCATTATTGCCTTTATAATCTTCCCAACATCTTCGTGTAACAATGATTTCATTGCTCACAATATAGAAAAATTTAGTTGCACATGGGGTCCATGAAATAGAAATGCAAGGACCATCAGAAAATATTTTTTTAATTTCAACAAATTCATCAGGCTTCAAATATTTTAATGGCGAGGATAGAGAATTTAGGATCACTCCAATTTCCTCAACAATTATTTTTTCTTTTGCATTTTGCATGTCTTCTGATGCTAATGTTTTGTATCTATTTAAAGCTAATGCCATTTCATTTGTTTTTAATTTATTAATAATAATTTGTATAAATTCGACTAAATCATTATTCTCATAGATTATTTTCTTTGCTTTATTTAAAGCCATTATTATTTTATTGTTATCCAATTGTTTATCTATTTGTTTAACAATTGCAGCACCACCCGGTGGACCTGCTTCAACTAATTGTTTTTGTTCAAATTCTTCTTTTTCTGCTTTACTTATTTCTGAACAATCTGATGAACAAAACATTATAAATGCTAAAAAGTTAATAAAATTTTTCATACTCATCCTTTTGATTACAATAATGGATTTTCTTTAAAACCGATCATTTGGCATTCACTTTTAGGCGTTATTCCAAAATTATCACAAACCAATTGCTGCATTGTGCGTGCAAGTTCTACAATATCATGTGTAGTTGCATTGCCTAAATTTACAAGCATGTTTGCATGTTGGTGCGAAACAATTGCACCGCCAACTTTTAAATTCCCTTTAACGCCTATTTTATCTAAATAATAAGCAACATAGATCATCTTTTTTCCGGCACTTTCAACAGTTACTTCAGATTCATAAAAATTTCTGAAAAAGCTGCCACATGTACCTTTGTATGGATATCTCTTTACACGATGTCTAATAATTTCAGCACTTCTACCCTTGTGATAAGCAGCTTGAAGCGCGTCTACTTTTTTTAGTTTAAATGTTGCATCTACCAAGAAATATTCACGCGCTAACAGCGTTGATTGGTTATAGCTGAAGTTAAACCACGCATTGTCTACGCGTAAAATTTCACCAGTAGATTTTTTTATTACAGTCGCTTGTGTCAAAAACTGGCTAAGTAAAAACTCAAAATAATGAATATTAATATAAACTGAGCCACCTACTGTTCCCGGAATTCCACTAAATTCTTCTAGGCCTGATAAGTTATTATCTAAGCAAAAATTAATTAAATCAGAAAATTTTACCCCTGCCCCTGCAGTTACTTCCCCTGAATTCGCAGCGACATTCGATTTTAACAAATTCATTTCAGTTATTTGAGGTTTTATGACTAAACCACTAAAACCTTCGTCGCTGATCAAAATATTAGCGCCTTCGCCTAAGACGAAAATTTCTAAGTTATGTATCTTTGCAAATTCCAGCGCTTGCGCAAACTCTTTTTGATTGCTTGGCTGCGCGTAATATCTTGCATTGCCACCTGTTTCAAACCAGTTTTTATCTTTTAAAGAAATATTTTCTTGGATTAATCCTGAAAAATTTTTTTGTAAATTTGAATCTAAATTATCTTGTAACATTTTAGCCTTAACCTATTAAATTTTTATAACTAATTTGGGTTCGACAATGTGCTTTTAATATAAAAATCCCGTTCGTGGTGAGTGATTTAACGTTAGTTAAATCGTATCGAATCCATGAACACCCTAAATTTTCTTTATATGAGTTCATGGTTCGATACATTTTTGCATGAACAAAAACACTCACCACGAACGGAATTTAATAATTTTTTTTATTCTCGAACTTATGTTATATTGTAACAAAAAAATGTTAGAAATGCTGCAAAAAAAGAAAACCCGGCCACTTTTTTATGCAACCGGGTTCTTTAATATCTGACAAAGTAATTTACTTATTTTTTTGATCTCACTAATTTATAAGCTTTATAAGCTGCACCTAAACTAGCTATAAATTTCAATTTTGTAAAAATAGTAGGATAAATATATTTTTCAGGCATTCGACCGTAGATTATATCAGATAGTAATGATGTTAAACCTACACGCTGCCGAAATTCCCATGCAGGGTTCAATGATTTATATCTTTCAAAAAATAATTGCTCTATAGGAAATACGTTAGTAGCAAGACAAGCCCCAAAACCTGCCAATACTGCCAAACGCCAATTATTATTGTCATCATTGTCATTTTTTATGGAATTTTTAACCTGATTAATCTGCTCAAGAGTTAACGACTGCGAAGAAGAAGCTTGATTATCCATAGAATAAACAGATGAATACATCGATAAAGAAAGTAAAGATAACATGATTAACTTATTAAAATTCATTTTTGCCCCCGAAATGTTTATTGCAATTTTAACATCTTTATAATTCTACTTGAAAGCTTTCAAGGCGTCAAATGGGGTAGCCTAAACAACCATTTCAACCAACTCTTGCGTATATTAAACAGTTTAATGTAAAATTAGTATAAAAAAAGGGCTAGATATGTCTTTTAGATTAAAATTATATTTTATTTGTCTGATTTTTAGTTCTAACGCAATTTTCGCAAAGCAGCAATGGGAAATTGAAGAAGCTAACAAAGGTAAAATAGGGCAAGTGAATGCTCCTGAAACATGGAGAACATTTGAAAAAAGAAACGAATTAGGTTTGCTAGGTAAATATAATATAGAAATTAAATTAGCACATGACACAAACTCAATTCCTAATATTAAAAATCGTTTATTAAATATTGAAAAATATATTTTCAAGACCCAAAAATTAGGTAATATCTTAAAATCTAAAAAGATGATTAAAGAAGTAGAAAAAATTGCAAGTCAATGGCTCACAAAAAATGAATTAAATGATATTCAAAAACATGCTAAAAAAGAAGCCAAAAATTAATTTAATTTTAGAAAACATTGAAAAAAAGAAAACCCGACCACTTTTATGCAACCAGGTTTTTTATTATTTATAGATTATTTTTTTTGGATTATACACAAACGCATCTTGTATCTCTTTAAGTCTTGCATCAGCTTGTTCATTAAGTAGTTTTAATGCTTTTTTTGATCTTATTCTGCCTTCTGCTTGTTCTATTATTTTTGTACTCTCTTCTTCTAATCGACTTAGAGCCTGAGCTTCCTCTTCTTGCTCTCTCTGTCTCTCTTGTTCTAGCAATTGAAGCCCAACCTGTTCTGATTTTTCATTCAAATATTGTTGAATTTTTATAAACAATGCATAACCAACTGCAAAGCTACATGCTACTTTTAATACTTTTTCATTTGATGTATTAAAAGTAGATATCAATTCCATAAATTTAGGATTATTAATATTATACGTTCCTAACAATTGAGCCGCAAGAATCTCTGTTGGCACTAATTTATATACAGACAATGATGTTATTAAACCTGAAATCAAAGCCAATTTACTGTTGCTCGCCTTGCTCTGAAGAAATTTTATAGGATCCATGCAATAGATAGACGAACAGCTAAATAAAGTTACCAGAAAAAGTAAACCTAACTTATTAAAGTTCATAATTAACCCCTATTTAAAAATTTGTCATTACTTATAATTCTATCTGAAATATTTAATATGTCAAATTTGGGGTAGGTTGAACCTGATTTATGGGGAATAATTTACCTGTTTATTGCCTATAAAGCCCTTGCTTATCTTAAGCATTTTAATGTAAAATTAATTCAAGGAGGCTAAAAAATATGAATTTTAAACTGAAGTTATACTTTATTTTTCTAGTTCTTGGTTCTAATATTTTTGCAGATTGGGAAATGGAAGAAGCTAATAAAGGGAAAATAGTCCAAGTAAATGCACCTGAAACATGGAGGACGTTTAAAAATAGGAATGAATTGGGTCTGATAAGTCTATATAATAGAACCATTAAGTTAGCTTATGACAGAAATTTAACACCTAACATCAGAGGCATTTTGCTTGCAATTGAAACACATATTTTAAAGACGAAAAAGCTTGGCAATATCTTAAAATCTAGAAGAATGATTCATGAAGTAGAACAAATTGCTAGTAAATGGCTAACGCAAGAAGAATTAGCTACAATTTATCAGCAAGCTACAGCAAACGCTAAGAATTAATTTGGTCTACTTTGTGGCCTCTAGCCTTTTAAACTTAGGTCTTATATAAACTTTATTTTGCGCTACTAAATCTTGGCATTTTTCACTGCAGGTTTCATTTAATTTTAGTACGCAATCACTGCAACTAATAAAATGTTTGTTACACTCCGCATTTAGGCAGTTTACATAATCATCACATTTGGCTTTACAAACAAAACATTGTCCTAAAATTTCATTATTTACAGGCATTGTAATACGAGCATCAAAAACGTAATTTTTGCCTTTAAAATAACCATCCGGATATTCTTCTACATATCTGTGAATTCCACCTTCAACTTGATACACTTCTTTTGCTATGTTCTTAGATTTTAAATAAGCAGAAGCACGTTCACAACGTATACCACCCGTGCAATACATTAAAACGCTTTTATCTTTAAATTGCTCTAAATTTTGATCTATATATTCAGGGAATTGTCTAAAATAGCGTATGTCCGGAGTTATAGCATCTTCAAATTTACCAACAGCAGCTTCATAGTTATTTCTGCCATCTAAAATAATTAAATCTTTAGGCTTATTTTGCAATAATTCATGGGTTTGTTTAGGAGTTAAATGCTTGCCCGTATTTTCAACTGTTAAATCTTCTGGTTTAATTCCAAGATTCACTATCTCATTTTTAACTACAATACGTAATCTTGGGAAATATTCAGAACCTCCAATACTATCTTTAAAATCTATACCCATAAATAATGGGTGAACGTTCATAGCTTGCATATACTTTTCTATATTATCATGGGTTCCACCTAAAGTAGCATTTATGCCTTCAGTCGCAATAATAATTCTGCCTTTAAGTTCCAGACTTTCACAGAGTTCACGCTGCCAAACCATAATTTCATTAGGATTTTCTATATTAACGTATTTGTAAAAAAGTATAATTTTGCTCATATTTCTTCTGATTTTAAAGATTTAATTGGTTTCAATACTATTTTAGCATTTTTTTATAATTAATAAAAATGGATAAAATAATCTAGTTTTATTATAAAAAAGTATGCTATACACAAGTATATTACAAACAAAGGAACTTTATGAAACATATTTTAGACATTCATCCACAATTTATTGTAGATAAAGACGGTAAAAAAACCGGTGTAATAATGAATATTGAAACTTTTGAACATTTAATAGAAACAGTTGAAGAACTTTATTTTGCATCATTAGCGCATGAAACACTAAAAAGCAAAGACAAATTTCATGATTTTGAAGAATTTAAAAAGAAACTATTAACATAATGTGCAGTCACATTGTTTTACCATACCCACATTATAGTATTAAAATTTCGCATAAAGCAGGCAAAGAGTTAACAGCTTTACCCAAAGAAGAGCAGATTGCCATAATCAATAAAATTGATGCTTTGACTGCAAATGACTCATTATCTTTAGACATAAAGAAGCTACATGGGTATGAACATTTATATAGAATTAGATATGACCATTACAGAATTATTTTTTCTGTTGATAATACCCTTAAAACTGTTTCTATAATTTTGGTGGGGCATAGAAGAGAAGTTTATAATCTTGTAAAAAAATTATCACACTTAATTGCAAATTAATTTATTTCAAGATTGGTACTTTAATATAAATAATTTTTATAAATACAAATACTGAAGTCTTTGCAATATTCTATAAGCTGCAACAGTTCCCAGTCCTCTTAAAGCCAAAATTACTAAATTAGCTTTAGTTTTTTTCATATTGAATGAATATGCTTGTTCCATGAAATTCTTCTCTAAATCACTGTCTGAAGCAGTACAAAATGCTTTAGTAATAGTTTTTGAAGGCACAACTGCATAAGAAACTACAGCGCTCATTAAAGCTACACCGGCATTTTTCGTTGTGCAGAATTTCATTATTTGATCTTCAAGCCCAGCTTTTAAGCTGCCTGAAGCTGTAGATAAAACTACCAAAATTAACATTAAATTCTTAAAATTCATCTTAAACCTTCCATTATTGGGTAAAAAACTATTACTATTACTTATTTTACCAGTTTTTCAATAGCTTTCAACTGCCCTTTTATTGTAAGGCTTTTTTAACTAATTGGTAAGTTATAAAACCCGCTAATAGCTTTGAACTTAAAATTATTATTCCAGCTTTTTTCATAATTTTATAAGTTTCTTCATCCGTTACTAATGAGGATTTATCTGAAAAAGAAACCATTATTTTGCCATTTAATGCACTTGGCAAAACTTGATCCACTATAACTGCCGATGCGAGTAGAGCTGTAATGGTAGAATGTCTTCTTGCCAAATTATCTGCAGATTTATTTAACAGCATAATCAATTTTGCAGCAGTAAATACTGTTAATGTTGGCGCAAGATCAATTATTGTGTTTTTTGCAACACCTTTAAAATAATCCAGCCCTGAAACTTCTTTTTCTGAATCCAACGATTCATCTGCTTGACTTAGTTCATCTTGTAATAAACTTTCTTCAAATTTAACTTCATCACAAAAAGAAACCACTGAAGTTGTGAGCAATACAATTAATACAAATCTATTAATTTTCATTTTGATCCTTTGTAAATTACTGCAAAGCTTTTTTAACTAATGCATATGTTGCAAAACCCGTTAATGCTTTTACAGATAAGATAACTAACCATGCTTTTTTTAAACCATCAACTTTTGAAATTTTACCAATCTTTGGAAAATCACTAAATGAATACATCATATTTAACGTTGAAGCAAAATTTTCACTATCATCAGCTTGTGTTGCATATGAAAATGATTCAGCCGATTGTTTTTCATAATAATCAACCAACTTATTATTTATGCCTTTAGATAAAATTTTGTGCGCTAATGTCATTGAAACTAAAAGAGCAATAGCTGTTGAATGTCTTTTTGCTATAGAATTTATAGCTTCTGCTGTATAAGAATTTGAACAACTAAAAACAATTAATGAACTTAAAATTAATTTATTCAATTTCATTCATAACCCATCTATTTAATTTTATAATTACTAACTATCCAAGGTTTAATTATAGCTCAATATAAAATTATCACAACAGGGGCCCAAAATCGAGCTTTGATTTAATATTTGAAATTGAAAACAGAATATAGAATTAAAACTTTATTGTTTTTGCACTTTTGTTGATGTTGGCCCAGATATCTCCAACTTTATCTAGTCGTTTAAATATTGTAAAAATATTGTACTTAGTCGGTGTTAATTTTGCATCATTCAGCTCATCCCACTCAAGTGGAAATGCAACCGGTGCGCCAGGCTTTGCGCGAATTGAATATGGTGCCACTGCAGTTGCTCCATAACCATTGCGTAAAGTATCTATAAAAATACGCTTGCCACGCTTTGCTTTGCGCACTTCTAGTGTTAGATTATCAGGATCTTTTTTAATTAACTCTTGTGCCAAATACTGCGCAAACTTTTTAACCTCTTCAAATGTCTTGGTACGCTTTATAGGGACAACTACATGTAGTCCTCTGGAACCTGTAGACATAACAAATGGTACAAGACCATGCTCTTCTATTATTTTTTTGAATTTTTTAGCTGTCTCTTTAATTTTTTTAAAACTTTTATCATTTTCAGGGTCTAAATCAAAAATCATTTTATCAGGGTAATTTGGTTTATCTATTTTAGATAACCAAAGGTGGGGTATTAAACAACCAAAATTAGCAATATAAACTAATGTATCTACATTATTTGCAACTACATAATGCACTGGTTCTTTATCTTCCTTGCGCTTGGTTTCAAATCTTTTTATCCAGGAAGGAAAGTAATCAGGGGCATTTTTTTGATAAAAGCCTTCTTCATTTATTCCATGTGGGTAACGCAGCATTGTTAATGCTCTATTCTTTGTATATTTAAGCATTAAAGGCGCAATTTTTTTGTAATATTCTATCACTTCAAGTTTTGTAATTTTATCTTTAGGAAAAAATATTTTGTCAGGATTGGTTATTACAATTTTTGGAGCCATAGTTAATCCTTGTGCGAATCGGTTATTTGCTTCATAGTGCGTTGTGTTAGAGCAGATTTCTTTTGTGTATTTACTGGATTCTTTTTTGCACTTGCAAATTCATCAGACATTTTTTTGAATAACCAACTTTCTTTACCTCTAAAGTTGGTACGAATAAGAACAAAAGCGCCTTTTATTTTTTTACCTTCAATAAACACTTCAAGTTTTCCATCTTTATAATCATCTTCTAAATTTTGTTCTGCTTTTAAATTTTTAAATGTGCCAATATCCCAAACCATCACTGTACCTGCTCCATAACCTTCAGGTATTACACCTTCAAAATTTGCATAATCTATTGGGTGGTCTTCTGTTTGCATTGCCAATCTTTTTATATTTGGGTCCAATGATGGCCCCTTTGGCACTGCCCAAGATTTTAAAACACCGGCAATTTCTAGACGTAAATCGTAATGTAAATGGCTTGCTGCATGTTCTTGAATGACATATATTGGATGTTCTAATTTGAGTTTTGATTTAACATTTTTAGGTTCTTTAGTTTTTGCAAAATCTCGCTTTTTTTTGTATTCAGCCAACGGCGCCTTTTTTAATGCCATGTAACTCCCCTGAGCATTATTATAAATTAAGGGACCAACCTCAAATATAGTTGGACCCTTAATTTGTTTGGATTGAAAGCTTTGCTTACTACTCAAACACTCATTTTAAAATGAGTCACCTTTAATCCATCGTAATTCAATCTAAACTAGTTAAAAAATTAAAATCAAGAGAAAGCAAAATTGCAGCATTTACAATTTATATATATTATTAAAATATATTAACCCATTCGACTCGAAATAAATTCTCGCTCAGGGTGACCGACAGAAAATAGAGGTAATTTAAATGAAACTTTCACTTACTTGGATTTTTGACCATATAGATGCAGATTGGAAATCAATACCCGTTGAAGAAATAATAAGCAAAATAAACAGCACAACTGCTGAAATAGAAGCTTTTAAAAAATTAAATATTAATTTAGATCAATTTGAAATTGCTAAAGTTATTTGCGTTAAAGATAAAATTACGCTTAACATTATTAATTTAAATAAAGAAATAATATTAAATAACAGATTAGATGCTAAAGAAAATGATATTTATTTGGTAAAATCCTTCGACTCATTACATTCGCTCAGGATGACCGGAAGAAGTGATGAATTTACTTGGGCATCATTACATGATTTGGGCTCAGAAAAAGATGGCTTACTGCCGGATCTTTTAATTCATGATACTAAAAATTGGAAAGCTCAACTAGAAAACACAGATTATATTCTGGAATTAGACAATAAATCTATAACAAATAGACCTGATTTGTGGGGACACAGAGGCTTTGCGCGTGAAATAGCCGCTATATTTAATTTGCCATTAAAACCATTAACTAATTTTTTAGAAACTAGAGATATCACAGAAATCAGCTCTCACAAAGATAATAACATATCACCGTTCTCTATTGAAATAGAAAATGAAAATGCTTGCAAAAGATTTGCAACATACTACATCCCAAAAATTGAAATTAAGCCATCAACTCTTTTAATAGCTTGCAGATTAGCAAAAATAGATGCAAGGCCTATAAATTTAGTGGTTGATACAACAAATTACGTAATGTTTGATTTAAGCCAGCCCATGCATGCTTTTGATGCAAATAAACTAATACGTTCGACTCGTCCTTCGGACTCGCTCAGTATGATCGGGGTTTTTGGGCCCAGATTTGCAAAAAAAGGCGAAAAGATAACGCTACTAGATAATGAAACCGTAGAATTAACGGTACAAGACTTAGTAATTGCAGACATAGAAAAACCAGTTGCATTAGCAGGCATTATGGGTGGCACAAATAGTGAAGTTGATAACAACACCACATCTTTGTTAATTGAATCTGCAAATTTTGATGCCTCAACAATTAGAAAAACTTCTGCGCACGTAAAAAAAAGAACTGATGCTTCTGCACGTTTTGAAAAAAGTTTGGACCCGTACCAAAATATCTTTGCCATAGAAAGATTTATCAAACTTTTATCTGAACATTTAAATATAGAAAATAATAAAATTATATCCCTGGGCAATAAATACGAACCTAAAACTATAGAAATAAAACATAGCTTCATAGAAAAAAGGCTAGGAACAAAACTTGAACCTGATTTTGTTATAAAAACTTTAGAAAAATTGGAATTTTTAGTAGAGAAAAATATTAATAAAGAAATCACTTACACAATTACAGTGCCAACATTTAGAGCAACAAAAGATATTACAATTCCTGAAGATATAGTTGAAGAAATTGGCAGATTCTATGGTTATGGAAACATCGAATTTATATTACCTGCAAAACAAATCAAACCTTTTGACTTAAAACAAACACGACGTTTGCGCAAAATAAAGCAAAATCTTGCTTTTGGCGCTCACATGCATGAAGTTCAAAATTATCCGTTCTTTGATGAAAATTTTATTAAAGAGCTAAGCTGGCAACCTGAAAATTCTACCAAGGTTGCTACACCTGTTTCAGAAAACTGGCAAAGATTAGTAAATTCTCTAATTCCACATTTATTAAAAAACATTCAGCAAAATTTACTTGCCCCTCAAAAATTACGTTTTTTTGAAATAAATAATATTTGGCAAACAGACTCTACAAATAAAACTATAGAAGAAAAGTCTTTAGCAGGAATATTTTTTGATAAAAAAAATCCTGTAGATTTTTATGAATGCAAAGCATATTTAAATAACTTATTCAGTGCGCTTGGCTTTGATATCGAATGGAAAAAATTAGAACAAAATTCTCATTGGTATAGCCAATATCAAACTGCTGAACTATTTTATGAAAATAAACGAATGGGTCAAGCTGGCATGATCTCTAAACAAGTACTTGCAAAAATTACCGATGGTGATGCATTTATATTCGAAATTGATGCTAATTTCTTATTAAAAGAAAAAACACCTGCATTACGTTTTAAAACAATTTCTAAATACCCTGCAGTTTGGCTAGATGTTAGTTTATTGGTGCCTTTAAATATTACTGTTAATCAGGTTACACATACTATTGAACATGCTGATCCAAAAATATATAAAGTTGAATTGGTGGACCATTTTGAAAATCCAAATTGGACCGATAAAAAATCACTTACAATGCGTTATCATTTATTAGATGAACATAAAACATTATCTAAAGAAGAAATTGATACAGTAACCAATAACGTTATTGAACAAATTAAAAATATTGGCGCACAAGTACGATGACCCCGTCTACGCTCTCCGAGCTACGTCGGGCTACGTAATACAAAGGATAGTAAAAATGAACCAGCGATTATATTGGTTTTTAAATAGTTTAATTTTGTTTGTTCCATTGCTAATGGATAGAATTTCAAAGCAAATTGTTGTGAGCAGAACTATTACATACCAAGAAATTTCAAACTACCTCTATTTTGATCTTACTTATAATAGAGGCATTTCTTGGGGTATATTCAATACAGAAAACAGTATTGTTTTTGTTTTAGTAAGTCTTATTGTTACAGCAATAACTTTATTTTTAGTTTGGATGACATGGGAAAAAATAAAAAGCAATCAACTTGTCATTGGTGAAATACTAGTTATTTCAGGTTCAATTTCTAATATAATAGACAGAATTGTTTACCATGGCGTTGTAGACTTTATTGTAATAGATTACAAGGGTTGGTCCTGGCCCGCATTTAATATAGCTGATTCTTGCATTGTAATTGGTGCAACAATTATGCTATTTACCGTTCGTCCCGACGGAGCGCACATAGTGCGCGAGTTGAGGGATACGAACCGATAATTAAAATATGAGACGATTAAATAAAATTACGCGAAATTTACTAACACTTGGACCTATTGGATATTTAAAAGCACCCGGAACCATGGCTACATTATGTACCTTACCATTTGTCTATTTATTTGATCTAACCGGGCCGTTACCTTATACAATAATAACTATAATATTAGCATCAATTGCATTTATTCTTATAACATTAGCAAATAAATGTGTAGAACATGACCCTTGCGAAGTTGTAATAGATGAATTTATTGGCTGCCTATTTACATTTATCGCAATCAAAATAAATCTCAAAACAATTTTTCTGGGTTTTATTTTATTTAGATTATTTGATATTACAAAACCATTGGGTATTAAGAAAATAGAAAAACTAAATGGAGCTTCAGGAATACTATTTGATGACATTGCCGCTGGCATATTATCTAATGTTTTACTTCAAATTTTCATATGCTAAGTATAATAAAAAGTATTGTTCAAAAACTTTCTTACATAATTTCACCGCCCTATTGCGCCAACTGCAGAGTTTCGACAAAAGAAAGAACGATTTTTTGTGATACTTGTTTTGCAAAAATTACGCCTGTAACGTCTATTGATATTAAAATTAAAAATGGCTATATGGTTAAAATAATTGCAATTTCTGATTACAAAGAACCATTACGTACATTAATTTTGGCTAAAAAATCTTCTAATTACCTTGCAAGCAAGCAATTGGGACAACTAATGTGGCAAATGACTAACCTAAAAAATTGTGATTTTGATCATATAATACCCATTCCACTGCATTACTTAAGAAAAATTAAACGCGGTTATAATCAAACAGAAACAATGGCAAATGTCATTTCACAATATAGCAAGAAACCGGTAGAACACGTCTTAAAACGACGTAAAATAACCAAATATCAGTTAAATTTAAACAAAGATGAGCGATCTGAAAATCTAAAAAATGCTTTTGAAATTAAAACTTATAATACAAATAAATTTAAAGATAAACATATTTTATTGGTAGATGATTTATACACAACAGGGTCTACAGTAATTGCTGCATCTAATGAGCTTATTAAACTGACACCTAAAAGTATTACTGTTGTTGTCGGGTGCCGAGTTGTTTAAAATTTTTAAATAAATTTTTTGCAACATTTTCCAGCTGTGCTACACTCTTATAAGTTAAAAGTTTACATAAATAAAAGGGAAAACATGGCTACAAAAAATTTGTTTAAAAGTGCAGTTATTGTACTTGCGCTGTTATCTTTGCCAAGTTGCAAATGGTTTTCAAAAAATCAAGAAGGCTTAGACTGTGATACCTGTTGTACAAGTGATTCAAACGCAACATTGCTTACTATTAATGGCAAACCTGCATTAACTCAACGTGATTTTGACAATTTAATAACCGAAATTACAGAAGCAAATGAGCAAGCAAAACTTATGCTTCAGTTAATTCCTGATTTTAGAGAACAATTCTTCAAAGCAAAAAACAAGCAATTATTATTAGCGAATGGGCTAAACGTAATGGCATAAGAAATACTGCTGAATATAAGAAAAAAGAAAATAGAATGATTGAAGCAATTAAGGAATCTTTAGATTCTGAAGAATTCATTAAGAGACATTCTGTAGATGTATCAGATGAAGATGCCCTAAGATACTATGAAGAAAACAAAGATAAAGATCCAAGAATTGCAAATGGAACACCGGGCGTACATGCAGTTGGTGTTAGCTTTAATGATGCAACAAAAGCTAGTGAATTTGCTAAAAAAGCAAAAGGCGGCAAGAATATCGATACACTAGCTAAAGAAAACAAACTATCTTTAACTTCATTTGGTACCGTTACACAAGATAGTATGATTGATAATGCAATTAAAGCAAAAGTATTAGCAGCAAGAACATTCCCTGATACTTTCGTAGTTAAAGATACTCACGGAAAAACATGGGTTGTAGTTGCAAAGAGTAAAGATGCAGGTTCACATAGAAAATTTGAAGAAGTAAAACAAACAATCAAACACATGCTAAAACCTAGAAAATTAGAAGAAATGGTTAATACCGAACTTCCAAAACTAGAAACAGAATACAAAATAGTTGAAAACAACCAATATTTTGAAAACTTAAGAAAACAAGCTGAACAAAATCAAGCTGCTCAAGCACAAGAAATGGCTCAAGCAATGCCTAAAGCTCCTTCAAAAGAGCTTGCTCACTCTAGACCATCATCTGCAGCTTAATTCGTATTTCGATATATATAAAAAAGGGATCTACTTAATTGTAGGTCCCTTTTTTTTGCTTTATTTAAGCATTAATTATGATATCCTAATGATATAGAATATAGGGATAAACCATAAGGGACACATATGAAATTACATAAAAAATTAGTTTTGAGCATTGCTTTAGTATTTAGCACATATATTTATGCATCAGAAATGCCTAGAAAGGCAACGGACCCAAATGCAATATTGCTTACTATTAATAACAAACCTGTGTTAACAAAAGGTGATTTTGACAATCTTATAACCGAAATTACAGAAGAAAATGAGAAAGCAAAACTTATGCTTCAGTTAATCCCTGATTTTAAAGAACAATTCTTTAAAGCTAAAAAACAAGCAATTATTATTAGCGAATGGGCTAAACGTAATGGCATAAGAAATACTGCTGAATACAAGAAAAAAGAAAATAGAATGATTGAACCAATTAAGGAATATTTAGATTCTGAAGCATTCATTAAACAATATTCAGTAGATGTATCTGATGAAGATGCACTAAGATATTATGAAGAAAACAAAGATAAAGCAGCATATGGAACATTTGAAGAAGCAAAACCAACAATTAAGAATACCTTAAAAAATGCAACAATAGAGGCAATGATAAAGGCTAAGCTTCCTAAATTTGAAGATGAATACAAAATAGTTGAAAATATTGAAAACCTAAGATAAAAATCTAATAAATATTTCGATATATATAAAAAAAGGGATCTACTTGAATGTAGGTCCCTTTTTTGTTTAACTTAGCTCTTTATAACTAACCTTTTGCTATTACCCTTGACACTTGCCCCGCGTTTATATTATTCTAATAGAAATATAGCGACAAGGTTTATATAGGGGTAGCAAGACATGAAAAAGAATTTAAATTTACTAATTGTTATGACCATCTTAATATTAAACACAGTCAATGGAATGAATGTCGGATATAACCCAGCATCTGTTCCATCGTGTACATTACAACAAGATATAAACAAATTAGTAAGCGATTTTAAAAAGATATCTAGGCACAATCAAAAAAGCTTTATTAACCAAATAATAAACCTAAGAAATTTAATTGCATTTGCCCATGACCAAGGTTTGTATACTGAAGATATAAGCACAATCAAAAGTAAAATTAAAACAATGGGCTTAGAAAACGAATATGAAGCAACGTTTAAAAAATTAAATGATTTTGTTTTAGATACTAAAATTGACGATCTAGATTTTTCTGATGTACTTCTAGATTATATATATTTACGTTCTTCCAATAAAATTGATACTATAGAAAATAAACAACAGGCATGGAAACGCCTTGAAATTGACAAAGAAATTATTGATCGATTAAAAAAAATATATAATGATATTTCCCAAAAATAATATTTTTTAGTAATCTATTTCTTATTAAAAAATATCTTTTGAGGCACATAATATGTTTATTCTATTCTTCTTATTACTTTTTTCACAAAATGCTTTTTCCAATGATTTAGACATTTCTACACCAACAGAAGCCGACATCAAACCTAATGAGACAGTTGTAAATGAACCAACTGAGATGCCTGTTACGCAAGCAGCTAGTGAACCAGAAAAAGAACCTGAATTTCAAACAGGCAAACTAGAACTATTAGATAAAATAGAAGCAGAAATTGTAACTTCAACCCCTGATTCTATTGACACTCAAATTATTACAACTTCTGACATTAGAAAACGTGCCTTCGATGGTGGCAAATACACACTTGACGATCTAATTAACGAAGCTTTGGCAGATAACTTAGGTAAAGTTTTTAAAATCAATTTAACTGATGACGATGTAAATAAATATTTAAAACGTGCAAATTTAACAGATAAAAAACAACTTAAAAAATTAACTGAGCAATGGGGATATGAAAGCCTTGAAGAATTTTATGAAAATTTTAAAAAAATATATAGGGCAAATAGTGCTTTAAATTATGAAATGAGCTCACAATTGGTAGTTACTGAAGAAGAAATACAAGAAGATTATAAAAACAATCCTGTCTATAAAGAAGGATATTTTACTATAGAAACTACATTTGTTTTATTAGATTCTACAAAAACAAAAGATGAATTACGTCAAGAACTAGAAGATTTTGTAAATGGTAAACGCGATTTAGATTATATTATTTGGGATATGCCTATCACAGTTAAAAAGACTGAAATACCCAAGGCAAATAATTTTCTTGAAAATATGCCCCCTCAATCAATTTATATTAAAGAACTTAATGACGGGTTTGATTTATTTAAATTAATCGATAAAAAAGATGATTATCTAGTTCCATTAGAAGAAAACAAAAAAGAAAGAATAGATAAACTTCAAACTAAAAAACAAGAAGAAGTATATAAAAAGGTAAATGAAAACTTACATTCTAAAGCTATAATTTATAAACCTGATCAAACTACACCTGAAAATATCTCGGAATTGGGCTTGTAATAAGATTATCAATACCTTGCTACAATATTAGTCAAATCCGGAATAAACCCCGTTGGCTCTGATATTGCACTAGAAAGATCTTTTTTATATTGCTTAACCACCTCATGCATTTCGGGTTTACCTGTAATTAGATTGTTAAAATATTTCTCATTTTTTTCTGATCTAAACCTTACGCCCTTACGCAGCAATTGATCTACTAAATCAGTATTGTTTGAATAAGCAGCAATTAATAGCGCATTTTCCGCACCTTTAATTTGATCAAAATTGTTTGCATTTAGAATGGCTTTAATAAATTCATCTACAACTTCTTTGACATTAGGAACATTTAAATAATTATAAAAAGTCATATTTCGAGTTCCTAATTCCAAATCTGCACCATTTAATAATAATAAATACATTATTTTTTTTCTTATTGTTTGTTTCTCTGCTTGATAATTATTAGTTAATTTATCGGCCGTCTTTAATAATAAAGAACCTCTATCATCTTGTTTGTTTATATCTACACCGACACTTATCAATAATTTAAAAATTTCAAAACTTTTTTCTAATACTCCTAAATGGTTATCAACTTGAACATTGGTAATAGGATACCCTTCTTCATTACTACCTAGATTTACATCAGCACCTAATGATATAAGAGTCTTTGCTATAGGAAAAACACCAAACATACTAGCGAGACTCAGTGGCGTATAACCCCCATCATCGCCGCTTTCATTAATATTCGGTTTATACTGCAAAATTGAATGTAGAATATATTGAGCCCTTGTTAATTGTGTTAATTCTGGTTCTGGAAGATTTCCAATACGCTCCATTAAGAATTGTACAGCATAAATTAACCCCTGCAAGGCATTTTTAGTACTTACACCACTTTGTAATAACAGTGAAATATTATGTAAATTACCGGTATACATAGAATGAGATATTATGTCTCGCCATTCATGTTGTGATTTTATATTACTTGGTATTGCACTGCCTGCAGCACTATAATTTACGTCCATTTCTTCAGCGGCATTTAAAGATAAAGAAAAAATCATTATTAATAAAAAAATATACTTTTTCATAAAAACTCCTTTAAATAATACTCTATTTACACCTATTATACCTTATTTTTTTAGACTTTCGCAACACTTTTGTTTCAAATAGAATAACAATAAGCCGCTTGCCGCTCAGAGAAGGTGATTTTATAGATAAATATTATTGCTTTTGGGTTCCGCAATATGTTATCATTAGAGTAAAATTGATTACCGAAAAACAAAAGGGAGAGAGAAATGAAGAGAATAATGCTAATATTTCTTATATTTATCCTAAATCTAGGGGGTAGAGAGTTTACTATTTTAAACCTGACAGATCTAAAATTGCAGCCGTTCCTTTACCCAACTTCCGATCATAATACTTCGAATTATGGTGCTGTGGGATATGTACGTGATAATAGGATTATTTATATTGAGCCGGAAAAGACTATTACAATAGAACTTAATCAAGAAGAACATGATAATTTTACATTTGATTTTTCTACTGCTACAAATTTTTCTTTAAAGGGTGTCCAAGAATTGGATCTTGTAGGAAACTTCATCATTGACTTCCAAAGCCCTTTCACGGAAATTAAAAATAAAGCATTTTATGTAGTAACTCGTGATGAATCTCA
>Ga0206857_1052_pt1 | contig 26372 bp, 23 predicted proteins | sample Alteio_BWOrgCont_49_FD_152865 | JGI IMG/M metagenome (GOLD analysis project Ga0206857, IMG submission 152865) | Enriched cells from forest soil in Barre Woods Harvard Forest LTER site, Petersham, Massachusetts, United States -... | ecosystem: Environmental > Terrestrial > Soil > Temperate forest >...
GTCGACAGCAATTTTACCACTGCTAACGCATTTGTGGTTAATGCCGGTAAAATAATAGCAGTTGGCAAAGCAGATACCCTTGAACAAAAATATACGGCGCGTGAAGTTATTGATGCCGGTGGCAAAGCTGTATATCCCGGCTTTATTGACGCCCATGCACATTTTTACAGTTATGGTTTAAGTTTGCAGGAGGTTAAACTGGAAAATACAAAAAGCTGGCTGGAGATTGTCGACTCGGTAAACGTTTATGCGCGTAAAAACCCTGAAGGCTGGATAATTGGCCGCGGATGGGACCAGAATAAATGGAAAATAAAGGATTTCCCGAATAAAGCAAAGTTAGATTCCATATTCCCTGTAAGGCCGGTAATGCTTACCCGTATTGACGGGCATGCCGTATTGGTAAACCAGGCCGCACTAAACATAGCGGGTATTAAACCCGGGCAAATCATACCTGGTGGTAAAATTGAAACTATAAATGGCAAGCTAAGCGGTTTATTGGTTGATAATGCCATGGAATTGGTAAGGCGAAAAATACCCGCGCCAACCGACACTGTTATACAATCGGCACTTTTAGATGCACAAGGCAATTGTTTTGCTGTGGGGTTAACTACAGTTGAAGATTGCGGCCTGCCCTATACCATGGTGAATACCATTGCGCAGCTGCAGCACAAAGGCGCGCTAAAAATGCGGATGTATGTGATGTTGTCCGACAGCCCGGATGATTATGATTATTTATTTAAACGCGGTGTTTATAAAACCCCCGGCCTTGATGTACGTGCATTTAAAATGTATGCCGACGGCGCTTTGGGGTCAAGGGGGGCCTGCTTGTTACAACCTTATTCCGATCAAAAAAACTGGCGGGGGTTTTTGCTGAGCAGTCAGCAGCATTTTATGGATGTAGCAAAAAAATTGGCCGGTAAAGGGTTCCAGCTATGCACACATGCCATAGGCGACTCGGCAAACCGCGTGATATTAAAAATATATGCAAGCGTGCTGAAAGGTAAAAACGACCGCCGCTGGCGGATTGAGCATGCACAGGTGTTATCTCCCGATGATATTAAATTATTTGGCGAGTACAGTATCATCCCTTCGGTGCAGCCTACACATGCCACCTCTGACATGTACTGGGCAGGCTCCCGGCTGGGAAAAAAGCGTTTAAAATCATCCTATGCATATAAACTATTACTCGAACAAAATGGTTGGTTACCATTAGGGACCGATTTCCCGGTAGAAAATATTAACCCTATGTACACGTTTTATGCTGCAGTTGAACGCAAGGATCTGAAAGGCTACCCCAAAGACGGGTTTCAGCCAGAAAATGCCCTGACCAGGGAAGAAGCTTTAAGGGGGATGACCATCTGGGCTGCAAAAGCGAATTTTGAAGAAAAAGAAAAAGGGAGCATTGAACCAGGTAAATATGCCGATTTTGTGATCCTTGATAAAGATATTATGAAAATAGACGGGGACGCACTACCCAATGTTAAAGTGTTAAGAACATATATAAATGGCGAAAAAGTTTATGAGAAAAAGTAACCGGCGGTTTTACACTTTAATTTTATCAGGATTTATTTTACTTAATTCGGCATGTGCACAAAACCCACCCTTTACAGGTAAGGCTTATGTTGATGAAGAAAAACTGGATCAGCAATTTACAGTATTGCTTAATAATGCTTCTTTTATAATCCCCCTGCAAAATCTCGACAAATTAAAAATTGCGAGTGTTCATTTTTCAAACCCTTATTCCGCAGGCTTTGACAGCCTGCTGAATAAATACAGTGGAGTACAGTCATTTAACGGCGATGAATATTCGGGGCTAAAAACCCTTGATGACTTATCATTCGATCTAAAATTGTATAATACCGTCATCATCCAGTTAAATGAAACTGACCTGGGTAACCCGGCGCTCGCCAGCTTTATCAACTATAATCAAAAAATTAAAAGTGTAATTATTGTGCTGTTTGGCAGCAGCAATGCATTGGTCCGATTAAATAATATTTCTGTACCTGTTATCTGGTGTGACCGGGTCTCGCCTGTTTCAGCATTTTTTAGCGCCCAGGCCATCTTCGGGGGTGTTGCCATAACACAAAAATTAAACAGGGACTTATCGCCGGTTTACAAAGCAGGCATGGGTTTTACTACTGATAAGATCCGCTTGCAGTATACTGTTCCCGAAGATGCCGGCATTAATTCATCTGACCTTACGGAGATTGATAATATAGCCGCCGAAGCTATTTTAAATCAGGCCACGCCGGGCTGCGTCGTTTTAGTTGCTAAGGATGGTAAGGTGATATTCAATAAAGCTTATGGTTATCATACCTATAGTAAAGTATTGCCCGATAAGATTACTGATATTTTTGATTTGGCGTCCATGACTAAAGTATCGGCAACCACAATGGAAACCATGCTGCTGTATGACCAGGGCAAAATAAACCTGGACGCTACTATAGGCGATTACCTTGCCGATGCACGTAAAACCAACAAAAATGATATCCATATCCGCGAAGTATTGGAGCACCAGGCAGGCCTGATCCCTGATATCCCGACAGTTGACGTAGTACAACCTACAGACCATAGTACCGATTCGTCATCGGCCTACCCTACCAAAGTGAACGATAATTATTATTTAAGAAAAGATTACTTTAAAGAGGTAATGTGGCCCGCGATACTAAACTCGCCTTTAAAAACAAGGGGGCAATATGTTTACAGTGATCTGAGTATGATTATTATGCAGCAAATAATTGAAACACTTACTGCCACGCCTGAAAATGTATATGTGAAGCAGCAGCTTTATAATCCATTGGGTTTGCAAACTGCGGGCTTTTTACCGTTGCATCGTTTTAGCGTTGATCGCATACCACCAACCGAGGACGAGGAAGTTTATCGGCACACCCTGATTGATGGTTATGTGCATGATCCTACCTCGGCCCTGATGGGTGGTGTGGCCGGTCATGCCGGTTTGTTTGCCGATGCCAATGACCTCGCCATATTGTACCAGATGATGTTAAACCGCGGCACTTATGGCGGTGTTCAGTATATTAAACCTTCAACAGTAGACTTATTTACTGCCAAACAATCGGACGTTAGCCGCCGTGGTTTAGGTTTCGACCGCTGGGACCCCATTGCCGATCATCATTATCCATCGCAATTTGCATCGTCCCAAACTTACGGTCATACCGGCTTTACTGGCACCTGCGTTTGGGTTGATCCTAAATTTAACCTGGTGTATATATTTTTATCGAACCGGGTAAACCCAAGTGTTGGCAGCAAGCTATCCAGCTTAAATATAAGGCCAAGGATACAGGATGTGGTTTACCAGGCGATAGCGAAAGGGCTGTGAATAATTTCGGAAGTCGGAATTTCGATTTCGGAATTTTAAATGCGGAAGTTGGATTGCCGATTGCGTAATGGTGTAATTTTTGTGTATTAATTATTAAATTTGACTTTAAAATTCAGCAATCGACATTTCGCATTCCGCAATGAAATTCCACACTGTCCCTCCCCCAATCCACTTAATGCCTTATGTAAGATGCTTTTGGGTGCTGGAGCATGAGTTTGGCGAGGGCGAGGATTCATACATCTACCGCTCAATAGCTGATAGTTGTGTTGAAATGGTGTTTCACTACCAGGCTGGTTTTGATGAGCTTATTACTGATGGCCAGCCCCATAACTGGCAGTCGGGGATTCACTTTCAATCAAGCCAGTACAGGCGGTTCGAGACCAAACAAAGTTTTGGCATTTTTGGCGTTTACATATATCCTTTTGCGGTACCTTATTTTTTCAAAGTGCCATCAGAAGAAACCAGTAATGAGATGCTCGACCTGGATACTTTTTTAGGCTATGAAGGGCGTGAACTGGAAGAAAAAATAATGACCGCCCCGGATAACAGCAAAAGGGTTGAAATATTAACAGCTTTCCTGGAAAAGCGCCTTTTGAACATCAGTTTAAAGGATAATACAATTGCGGCTTCAATAAAACATGTAATTCATTCGGATAAGATAAGCACTGTTACAGAACTTGCATACCAGTTTAATCTTTCCGTCCGCCAGTTCGACAGGAAATTTAAGGCTTATGCAGGATTTGGACCAAAGATGTATTTACGATTGGTACGCCTAAGCAATGCTTTAAAACAGAACCGCAGCACTAAATCATTATCCCGCATAGCCTATGAATGCGGCTATTTTGACCAATCGCATTTTATTCATGATGTTAAGGCTTTCACGGGCTATCATCCCGGCTTTTACTTTTCAGGCAAGGCCGAAGGAACTGAATATCGTTACGTTTAAAAATGTCCTGTTTTTACAATTATTGGGACTTCAAAATTATTAGGTTTGATTAAAATTAAATCCGAAATCGAAATTCCGACTTCCGAAATAAATCAAATCGTTATGAAAACATTAAATGTTCCCGAAGGCTACAACCAGGTAATGCCTTATTTGATTGTAGAAAATGCACCTGCTTTTCTTGAATTTGCGGAAAAAGTTTTTGGTGCCGAAGAACGCTCTAAGGCAATGCGTGATGAAAAGTTGATTCAACATGCTGAAATAAGTATAGGCGGCAGTGTTATCATGATTGCCGATGCTACAGAACTATATAAACCGCAACCAGCCGGCTTATTCATTTATGTTGACGATTGTGACGCCGTTTATAAAAATGCCCTTGCAGACGGCGCTACAAGCAAAAGCGAACCTGCCGACCAAAGCTATGGCCGCAGCGCAGGTGTTAATGATGCTTTCGGCAATACGTGGTGGATCACTGCAGTTTGATGTTTAATGCGGAATTCGAAATGCCGATTGCGGATTTAATACCACTTAAATCATTCCGCAATTGGCATTTCGAATTCCGCATTTAAAACATTCCGAAATCCGAAATCATTTTACATCCGCTTAACACTATTCCAATAAATTGCTGTTAAACTTGCAGCAGTGAAATTACCGTGTGCATACTACCTATGGTAAACATAAGCAGCACACGGTAGTTTCATTACCATTAAACAGCAAAGCCTATTAAATGAAGATCGGAATAGTTTGTTACCCAACCTTCGGCGGAAGCGGGGTTGTAGCCACAGAGCTTGGCAAGGGCCTCGCAGACCGTGGCCACCAGGTTCATTTTGTTACCTATAACCAGCCGGCCAGGCTTGACCTGTTTTCTGAAAATTTATTTTATCACGAGGTTTCGGTGTCCAATTACCCGCTTTTTGATTTTCCGCCTTATGAACTTGCTCTTGCCAGTCGGTTAGTTGATGTGGTACGTTTTGAAAAATTAGACATCCTGCATGTGCATTATGCTATACCACATGCTTCTGCAGCGTTTATGGCGAAACAAATATTGTTGACCTATGGGATTTACATCCCGGTAGTCACTACGCTGCATGGCACTGACATTACCCTTGTAGGCCGTGATAGCACCTTTAAACCGGTGGTTACTTTTTCAATCAATAAATCAGATGGGGTTACAGCGGTTTCTGAACATTTGAGAAGCGACACGTACAAGTATTTTGATATTGAGAACGATATTAGGGTAATACCAAACTTTATAGATCTTAAACGCTTTAGCCTTAAACCCAAAGATCATTTTAAAAAAGCGATAGCGCCATTTGGTGAGAAAATCATTGTGCATACTTCCAATTTCCGCAAAGTAAAGCGTACAGAAGATGTAATAAAGATATTTGCAAAACTAATTAAGAAAATACCGGCGAAACTCTTGATGGTCGGAGATGGTGGAGAACGTTCACGCTGTGAGCAGCTAAGCCGCGACCTCGGTGTTAATGACGATATCCGTTTTTTAGGTAAACAAGATGCCATTGAGGAAATATTATCTGTATCCGACCTCTTTTTAATGCCCTCAGAATCAGAAAGTTTTGGCTTGGCCGCCCTTGAAGCTATGGCTTGTAAAGTTCCTGTAATAAGTTCAAATGCAGGCGGCTTGCCTGAACTTAATGTCGAAGGTGTAACCGGCTTCCTGAAAGATGTTGGCGATGTAGATGGCATGGCCGAAAAAGCAATCTATATCCTTGAAGACGAGCAACGACTACAGCTATTCAAAAATAACGCCCTCGAACGTGCCAAACAGTTTGACCTGGCAAATATCCTTCCCGCTTACGAAAATTATTATATAGAGGTAATTGAGCGGTGCAAGGAAAGGGTTTAGTAGGGAGGTGAAAGGTGAAAGGTAAAAGGTTTTAAAGCCTCCAAATATAACATGCTATGCACAACCCTGAAATTTTGCATATCGAAACTATTAACGCAGATTGGTGCGATAAGGACATTGTAATGCTTCATGCATGTTTCCAGTTATTGACGGATTTTATTGAAAAAGAAGTTAGCAAAGATGTTATTGATGGGGAATATGACGAGAACGTAAAAAATGCAAGAAAAGAAATGGACGAGTTATATAAATGGTGGAAGCAGCACATTGCCAAAGAAGCAGAAGGTAAACTTGAGCCAATTTATAAAGAGGAGCAATATGAAAACGATAACGAAATGCTTATACGTTTAATAAAAATTAGAAGACATATGTGGATCTAAAGGTTGCTGCAAACAATTTGAGAATCATACCAAAACAGGATATGACAGTTAGTTATGCAGCATCAGTAAACAGGCATATAAATCATCCTTTTCCAGAAATGGAAAATCTTCTAAAATATCTTCAAAGCTATCCCCCGCAGACAGGTGTTCCAATATCATAGTTACGGTCATACGCTTTCCTCGTATGGTAGGTTTTCCACCACACAAGCCTGGCACAATGGTTATTCTGTTTAACTGTGATTTCATAAATGCAAAATTAATAAATATTTAAAAAAGCGCACCAAATATTGCCACCTAATTAGGTACTATTGTTATCTTTGTATTATGCCTTTATTTGAGTTGATTGATGGAATAAAAATAAATGTTTATTCAAACGATCATTTGCCACCACATATTCATGCCATTTATAACGAATATGAAGCGGTTATATCAATTATTGGTAAAGAAATAATAAGAGGGTTATTACCTATACCCCAACTTAGAAAGGTAAAAGAAATAATAACCGAAAACGAAAATGATTTATTAGCCTTATTTAAGGTGCTTAATACTCAAATAAAGAATTTATGAAAAAGCTGCCAAGGATTTTAATAATAACGAATATAGAACAACCTTATACCCTTTATACTCTTTGGACTAACGGCGATGAGCGTAAAATAGATTTAAGCCAAAAAATAGCATCAGCCGTATCGAACGAAGACAATCCTTTTGGCTATTTAAAAGATTGGGAGGTATTTAAACAGGCGAGTGTTTCAGCCGATAACACAATAATTTGGAATAATTTAAAACAAACCATTACCCTGCCAAGCGGAAAGGTAATAACAGGTGCATTGGATTTAGACCCTGATACGCTTTATAAGGATAGCCACCTGGTAAGCAGGTTAAGCACAAGTCCTAAAATAGGACAACTTTTGAAAACTGCCAGGGAAGAGGCCGGCCTGTCACAAGGAGAGGTTGCAAGGAATAGCGGGACTACACGAAACTATATTTCAAAAATTGAAACAGGTAAGGCCGATATACAACTAAACACCCTTTATAGATTAATTAAGTTAGGGATAGGCAAAGAGTTAAAGTTATCTATACATTAATTCAGCTTTTCGTTTTTACGTTTCACCTAAAAACCTACTCCGCCGGTGCAAATTTCAAACAAACCGGGTTGCCAATGTCAAGGCCTATTGATGTGCGGCTTAACTTTCCATTGCTTTTATCAATCCTGTAAACATAAATGCTGTCGCTGTCCTGGTTAGCTAATACCAGGAAATTGCCCCGGGGGTCAATTGCAAAATCACGGGGGTTTTTACCATTGCTTGATACCCGTTGAACAAATATAAGGTCGCCATTGTCCGGGTCAATAGCATAAACAGAAATTTCGTTGGTTTCCAACCGGTTGGAGGCGTATAAAAACCTGCCGTCGGGGGATATATGAATGGCAGCGCCTGCAGTTTGGCCTTTAAAGCCATTACTTAATAATGTAATTGATTGTTTTTCTTTCAGCTTGCCGCTATTATAATCAAAAACATGCACTGCCGATCCCATTTCTGTAACTAAGTAAACGTGTTTTTTATCATTCGAAAAAACAATATGGCGTGGGCCTTCTCCATCTTTTACACTTATAAATGCAGGTGAAGCAGGGGTTAACGGTTCAGGGTGGGAAGCATGGTACCTCATGATATTCAATTTATCAGTGCCTAAATCACTGTATAATAAATATTTTTCATCGGGCGACAGCATTGCGATATGCACATGCGGGCCTTCCTGCCTTTCCTTATTTACACCATGGCCTTCGTCCTGCACAAGCTGCGATACCGGGCTAAGAGAACCATCCTTATTTACAGGTAAAACAGCCAGGCTCCCGCTGCTATAATTGGCTACAAATACATTTTTTTGGTCTTCGTCAACAGAAACATAACATGGGTCTGCCCCTTTTGATGATTGTTTATTTAAAAATACAAGCTTACCCAATTTTGGCTCGAAAGTGAAGGCGCTTACTTCGCCATTTTTACCGGTTTCATTTACCGCGTAAACAAATTTATTATTTGCGGCAACGCATAAGTACGATGGATTGTTTACATCGTCTATTTCATTTAAATACGCCAGTTTGCCTGTTTCGGCATAAAAGCGGTAAACGTAAATGCCCTTGCTTTTACCTTTGGTATAGGTGCCAATCAGCAGGTCGTAAGTTGAAGGGGCTGTTTTTTTATGTTGTGCATAAATAAGCACCGGGAACAACAGCGAAATTATTAGCAGTAATTTTCTCATTTTAGGATGAATTGGAAATCGGCTGCAAGATACTAATTTTGGTTTAGAGATTGGTGATTAGAGATTGGTGATTAGAGATTAGAAAAAGTTCAGAGGAAAAGGACAGACTGTATCAAAAACGCACGATTATTGTATCATATACGAACATGTTCGTATATTTATTGTTGCTAATATACTATATATCAATTATTTAATATTCCGGCATACGATTAGTGATTTTCAGGTGCTAATGTTGGCTTTAATATCCAAAATAAATCATCATGCTAAAGAATTATTTCAAAACTGCTTTTCGCAGTATTACAAAAAACAAGATGCATGCTGCGCTCAACATTACCGGCTTATCAGCCGGAATGGCAGTAACGTTATTAATCGGCATCTGGATCAACGATGAGCTGTCATTTGACAAATATCACCAGAATTATAATAGCATAGCCCAGGTGATGCAGAACCAGACCTTCAGCGGGGAGGTCGGTACGCAACCTACCATTCCAATGCCGCTTGGAGAGGAATTAAGAACCACTTATGGGAGAGAATTCAAGAAGGTAGTAATGTCATCGGGCACGGGAAAGCATCTGATAGCATCGGGGGATAAGCATTTTGTAAACACCGGGAATTACATGCAGGCGGATGCGCCTTCTTTATTTTCATTAAAGATGCTGAGCGGGTCTGGCAACGGTTTAAAGGACCTCCACTCCATCTTGCTATCACATTCAGTGGCGACTGCTATTTTCGGCGATAAAGATCCCATAAACAAGCTCGTAAAGTTCGATGACACAGTGAGCCTTAAAGTTACCGGTGTTTATGAAGACCTCCCGGTGAACACAACACTGAACGATCTTCAATTCATCGTGCCCTGGGAGTTACAGGGAGCGGCAGTAAAAAACAATATTCAAAACTGGAACAACAACGGATGGAAAATATATGTACAGATGGCTGATGGTGTTGATATCAATAAGGCCTCGGCAAAAATTAAGGACTCGAAATATAATAAATCGGATAATGCCGAGAAAAAGTTTAACCCGGTTATTTTCCTTTATCCCATGAATAAATGGCATTTATATGCTGAATTTAAGGGCGGTGTAAATGTGGGCGGCCGGATACAATATGTATGGCTGTTTGGAATAATAGGGCTATTTGTGCTGCTGCTGGCATGTATCAATTTCATGAACCTGGCTACCGCGAAAAGCGAGAAACGGGCAAAAGAAGTGGGTATCCGAAAGGCTATCGGGTCACGGAGGCAGCAACTGATCCTGCAGTTTTTCAGTGAATCGCTGCTGATGGCCTTTATGGCCTTTATGCTGTCTTTTTTGCTTGTGATTTTGCTGCTCCCTTTATTTAATGACGTAGCTGGCGCAAACATGAGCCTGCCATTTTTGAATCCCTTATTTTGGGTTGCCGGGCTGGGCTTTACCCTTGTGGCGGGTTTGATAGCCGGCAGTTACCCGGCGTTTTATCTTTCGTCTTTTCAACCGGTGAAGGTATTAAAAGGCACTTACAAAACGGGCCGGCTGGCGACTGTGCCGCGTAAGGTGCTGGTAGTTTTACAGTTTACAGTATCCATAGCCATTATCATCAGCACTATTGTTGTTTTCCGCCAGGTACAATTTGCAAAAAACCGTCATGTAGGTTATAACAGGGAAGGTTTGATCACTGTTGAAACCCTTACTCCCAATATTCATGCGCAATTCGGCGCTTTTCACAATGACCTGATTAAAACCGGCGCTGTATCGGGCGTCGCCTGGTCAACTACACCGGTAACGGAGTCGTGGAATTCTCAATCTAATTTTGACTGGCTGGGAAGGGATAAAACCGGCACGCAGAATTTTGCAACGATAGGTATCTCTAAGGAATACGGAAAGACGATCGGCTGGCAGTTTGTAGATGGCCGCGATTACAGATCAGAAACGGGCGGAGCCGATGGGTTTTGTTTCGTGATAAATGAAGCTGCCGCTAAAATGTTGGGCTTTAAAAACCCTATTGGTGAAACTGTACACTGGTATGGCTTTAATTTTCACATCATAGGAATAGTAAGGGATATGGTGATGAATTCGCCATTTAGCCCAGTTCAACCCACTATTTTCTTTATGAATCCCGGGCAGATGAATGTTTTGAATATCAGGATGGCTCCAGGGACCAGCGTTCAGGGGTCCCTTAAAAAAATTGCACAGGTTTATGCGCAATATAATCCGGGGCAACCTTTTGAGTACAAGTTTGCCGATGATGAATACGCCAGGAAGTTTGACGTGGAGGAACGCGTTGGAAAGCTGGCTGGTTTCTTCGCCGTATTGGCAATTTTCATTTCATGCCTGGGGATATTCGGGATGGCCTCGTTTATAGCAGAGCAGCGCGTAAAGGAAATTGGCGTAAGGAAAGTACTTGGCGCTTCGGTATTCAATCTGTGGCAATTGTTATCTACAGATTTTGTAGTCCTTGTTTTTATTTCGTTGCTTATTGCTTCGCCGCTTGCATTTTATTTTATGCACAAATGGCTGCTGAATTATGAGTACAGATCGAATATATCATGGTGGATATTCGCTATAGCAGGCATTGGCTCTTTATTGGTAGCCATATTGACGGTAAGCTTCCAGGCCATAAAAGCTGCAACCGTAAACCCGGTTAAAAGCCTCAGGGAGGCGTAGCTTTTTTCTCAACTGTGTACGACTAATTTGTATTGATCACTTATTGTAACAACAAATAGTGATCAATACAAATCGCTCAAATCAAATGCTTCAACTGTATCACTTCACTTTCATCAAGGAAGCGCCAGCGGCCACGGGGAAGATCTTTTTTGGTTAGATTGGCATATACTGCTCTGTCAAGCTTTACAACTTCGTAACCCAAATGTTCAAATATGCGGCGAACAATGCGGTTTTTGCCGCTATGGATCTGTATGCCTACTTCTCTTTTTGATCCGCCAGATACATAAGATATGGAATCAGGTTTTATCAAGCCGTCTTCCAGTTCAAGGCCGTAGCTTATTTTATTCAGGTCGCCCTGGGTTAAGCTTTTATTGAGCTCAACCTGGTAAAGTTTAACAATATTATTTTTCGGGTGCGAAAGTTTATCGGCCAGGTCGCCATCGTTGGTCATTAAAAGCAGCCCTGTTGTATTCCTGTCTAAACGGCCAATCGGATAAATGCGCTCTTTGCTGGCTTTTTCAACCAGGTGCATTACTGTGCGGCGTTCCTGCGGGTCTTCAGTGGTGGTGATATAATCTTTGGGTTTATTTAACAATACATAAACCATTTTCTCGCGTTTAAGCGTTTCGCCATTATAACGTATTTCGTCTTTTTGCGGGTCAACTTTAATCCCTAATTCAGAAACTACAACACCATTTACAGATACCACACCCGCGGCGATAAGCTCATCAGCTTTACGGCGTGAGCAAATCCCGGCATTTGAAATATAACGGTTTAGCCTGATCAGCCCGGTATCTTTACTTTCAGGGCCCTTTTTGCGGCCGCGTAAAGTTTTTACAGGTGCATCAGTGTCTGGTGTTATTTTATCGTAGTTTGATTTAGTCCGCTGCGGCCTGTCAGCACTATCTGGTCTTTCTCCGTCACGTTTTTTGAAACCGCCAATATCAAACGACCTGCCTGTGAATTTTTTCTCGCCGGGTTTTTCAGTACCGCCCCGATGGCTATCGGGGCTTCTTTTAGGCCTGTCATCATTGCTGAATGAACCGCCGGAAGATTTACCACGGGAAGTAAAAGATTTTTTTCCATCAGATGATTCACCACCAAAACTCCTTTTGGGTCTTTCATCATTATCGTTTGATCTGCCGGAATACGATTTGCCCTTTGGTGAAAAAGGCTGCTTATCTCTTGACTCACCGCCAAAATTTCTTTTCGGCCTCTCATCATTATCAGCTATCCTGCCGGTATATGGCCTGCTTTTTGGTGCAAATGCCTTCTTTGGGCCTGCCGATTCTCCACCAAAGCTTCTTTTAGACTTGTCATCATTATCAGCGGGCCTGCCGGTGTACGGCCTGCTTCTTTGTGAAGACGAGCGTTTCTCACCCCCACTAAAGCTGCTGGCGGGTTTATCGCCATCACTTTGCCTGCTTTGATATGGCTTGTCGCCCGACGGAGAAAAAGATCTCTTTTCGCCGGGGCGTTCACTGTTGTATTTTTTTGCCGGTTTGTTGAAATCGGTTTGACCAGTACCTGATGAAGATTTACTTCTTGAAGCGGATGGTCTTTTTGGTCCGTCGCCGGCTTTTGAAGCCCTGTTTGATGATCTGCCGGATTGGTCGTTACGACTGTTCCCTGGTCTCTTAAATGCCATAATTTTTTAATTAGCGCTTCGCAGCGTGAGGGGTCAAAGTTAGCATTTTTAGGGGGATAACTATAATTTTTTTTATCGGTTCAAAAACCACGTTTAACCTGCTATAAGGGTAGTTTTTGAACCAAAAACTAATCCTTTCCAAAGCCACAAAAAGCTAAGTATTTGATAATCTGATTTGTATAATGTAGCTTTGCCGCACATTCTAGCAAATGTTTACTTTATGAATAAAAAAGAAATGACTAAAAAACACTTAATTACGTGCTCCGTAATGGTGGTGCTGGTTATCATTTCGGCACTCAACATTTACAGTACAAAAGCCATTGCAAAGGCTAAAAAAATTGCAAAATTGAAAGCGGGATCTTCGGCCAACAGGTCGAAGTTTATTTTCAAAAATATTGATGAAAATGATTTTAGTTTTGCGAACGAAGCTCTGCCCATTAATAATATTGGGGTAAACAGCAGGATGCAGCGGTCGTTGCTGAAACATAACTACAGGTATGTTCACTCAAATATCCTGCAAAATAAAGCTGGAAGGCTATTTCCGATTATTGAACCCATTTTACTTGCTTATGGCATCCCGGATGATTTTAAATACATCCCTTTAGTAGAATCGGGTTTTGGTGAAGGGGCATCTTCAAAGGGCGCAAAAGGTTTATGGCAATTTATGCCTGGTACCGCACGGACTTATGGCCTTAAAGTTGGAAAAGGGATTGATGAACGTATGAATACCCGTAAATCAACCATTGCAGCATGTAAGTATATTAAAGAGCTTTATGCTGAGTTTAATAGCTGGACTTTGGCCGCCGCCGCCTATAATAACGGGGAGATCAAATTGGCAAAAGCGATAAACAGGCAAAATGAGGATAATTATTTCCTAATGCATTTAAACCGCGAAACTGCGGTATATGTATATGACCTTATCGCCATGAAAGCCATAATCAGCCAGCCTGGTAAATACGGTTACAAAAACCATTTACCGATTTTTAAACCGTCGGAGTTACTGGCGTTTAATTAATTACCAGTTTTACCATATAACTGTAAAAATTTATATTACGGAGCACTATGAGGCCGATCTTCCAAGCTGGAAGGTCGGCCTTTTTCGCGTATATTTGGGGTTAATTTTGAATTATTGAATTAGTGAGTTAGTGAATGAAAAAATAGTTTTAGATTGAATTATACGAGGTGATACAGTATCTCTTTCACAAAATTTAATCTGCTACTTGTTCAATCACTAATTCACTAACTCACTAATTCACTAATTCACTAATCATGATTACAAAAGCTATTGACCTGGGTGAGCAAAATGAAGTTGAAGTTTATGGGGCCAGGGTACATAATTTAAAAAATATCGATGTTTCTTTTCCGCGTAACCAACTGGTTGTAATTACCGGCTTAAGCGGCAGCGGAAAATCATCACTGGCGTTTGATACCATTTATGCCGAGGGGCAGCGCAGGTATATGGAAACATTTTCGGCCTATTCGCGCCAGTTTATGGGCGGTATGGAACGGCCTGATGTGGATAAAATTTCCGGCCTAAGCCCGGTTATCGCTATCGAACAAAAAACAACCAGCAAAAACCCGCGCTCAACGGTTGGCACCATTACCGAGATATACGATTTTATGCGTTTGCTTTTTGCCCGCACAGGGGAGGCATACTCCTATGTCAGCGGCGAAAAAATGGAGCGCATGTCAGAAGAGCAGATACAGCGGACGATATCCGAAAAATTTAGCGGGCAACCGGTAAATATCCTGGCCCCGGTTGTAAAAGCAAGAAAGGGGCATTACCGGGAGCTTTTTGAACAAATACGCAAGCAAGGCTATTTAAAAGTCTGGATAGATGGCGCTATTGCGGATGTTGAGCCCAAAATGCAGGTGGACCGGTACAAGATACATGATATTGATATTGTTGTTGACCGGTTGGTGGTTAGCGAACAAGACAGCAAACGTTTATATACTTCAATACAAACAGCTTTAAAAATAGCAAAAGGCATTATCCGGGTAGCGGATAAAGACAACAACGTAGCCTATTATAGCAAGTATTTAATGGATCCGGTTTCCGGCATATCTTATGATGAACCGCAGCCAAATACGTTCTCCTTCAATTCGCCTTATGGCGCTTGTGAAAAATGCAGCGGGCTTGGTTATATTTTCGAGGTGGACGAAGCCTCAGTTATTCCTAACCCTAAATTAAGCATTTTAAATGGCGGCCTTGCCCCGATTGGCGAATACCGGGAAACATGGATTTTCCAGGTATTGAAGGCGCTTGCAAAAAAGTATGAGTTTGCTTTATCAACCCCAATAGAAAAATTATCGAGGGACCATTTGGATATTATCCTGAACGGATCAACTGAAATGATCACTGTAGCTGTTGAATACAATAAGTGGAACGTACAGAGCTACCAGGTGAGCTTCGATGGCATCATCCGCATGCTGGAAGAACAGCAGGAGCGCCGTGGCGAAGAAGGCATGGATGATATGGAAAATTACCGTGTTTTAAGAACATGCCCGGTTTGTGAAGGTGCGAGGCTAAAAAAAGAATCGCTTCATTTTAAGGTTGATGGAAAAAATATTTTTGAATTGGCTTGCATGGATATCCGCACCTTGCAAGAATGGTTCGCAGGGCTTGAAGACCGCTTAACCGAACGCCAGAATGTTATCGCAAAAGAAATATTAAAAGAAATAAGAGCGAGGATAGTTTTTTTATTAGATGTTGGTTTAAGCTATTTAACGCTCGACCGTACGGCAAAAACCCTATCAGGCGGCGAGGCACAACGCATCAGGCTGGCCACTCAGATAGGTTCGCAATTAATGAACGTAATGTACATTTTGGATGAACCAAGCATAGGCCTGCACCAGCGTGACAATGAACGCCTTATAAAAGCATTAAAAAATTTGCGTGACCTTGGAAATACTGTACTTGTTGTTGAGCACGACAAGGATATGATCCTTCATGCTGACCATGTAATTGACATGGGCCCGGCAGCAGGTGTGCATGGCGGCGAGATTGTGGCACAAGGTACACCAGCTGAATTAATGAAGGTGCATACGCTCACAACATCGTATATAAACGGGGAACGTGAAATTGCCATACCCGAAAAAAGGCGCGAGGGCAATGGCAAGATTTTAACCTTAAAAAAAGCCACAGGCCATAATTTAAAGAAGGTTACGGTTGAGTTTCCGTTAGGAAAACTTATTGGCATTACAGGGGTATCCGGAAGCGGTAAATCAAGTTTGATCACTGAAACTTTGTATCCCATTTTAAATCATCACTTTTTCAGGGCCAAAAAGTATCCGCTGCCCTATGAAAAAATTGAGGGTATGGAGCATATCGATAAGGTTATCGAGATAGACCAGGCTCCTATCGGGCGTACACCGCGCTCAAATCCTGCTACTTATACTGGTGTGTTTTCGGATATCCGCAACCTGTATGTACAACTGCCCGAATCAAGGATTAGGGGATATAAACCCGGCCGTTTTTCGTTTAACGTTAAAGGCGGGCGCTGTGAAACCTGCCAGGGTGCTGGTTTAAAGGTTATTGAAATGAACTTTTTACCGGATGTACAGGTACCATGTGAAGAGTGCGGCGGCAGGCGCTACAACCGCGAAACACTGGAGGTACGTTACCGCGGAAAATCAATCAGCGACGTATTGGATATGAGCATCGAAGACGCAACGCCGTTTTTTGAGCATATACCGGCCATTTATCGTAAAGTTAAAACGCTGAATGATGTTGGTTTGGGTTATATTACTTTGGGGCAATCGTCAACCACCCTTTCCGGCGGCGAGGCTCAGCGGGTTAAATTAGCTACAGAGCTTTCAAAAAAAGATACAGGCAATACTTTTTATATTTTGGATGAACCAACTACAGGGTTACATTTCGAAGATATAAATGTGCTGCTGGGCGTATTAAACCAGTTGGTAGACAAAGGAAACACCGTATTGGTAATTGAGCATAACCTGGATGTGATAAAAGTAGTTGATCATGTAATTGATCTTGGCCCCGAAGGCGGAACGGGGGGTGGCAAGATCCTATTTTCGGGTACGCCCGAAGCATTGTGTAAAGTAAAAGATAGTTTTACCGGGCAGTTTTTGAAAAAAGAAATGAAGGTGAAGTAATTATATTCAATTGCTTATATTTGATATATGGAAACTAAGGAATTAATTGCCGATCCTTTAAATGAACAGCAAATAATGATGCTAGGCTATTAAAAAAGCCAATGCCCGAAGACGATTTTATACAGATCAGGCGGCTTACTGTAAAATTATTGGCCAAGCAGATAGATGAAACTATTGAAGAGTGGGAAGCAAAAAATAATATTACAGCAGATACTTATAAGCAGATGAGCAAAATGCATTTTCGCAGTCAGCCAACACTATGACGGCAGAATATATTAAAGAAGCATATGATAAATTAAAGAAGAAACTTGGAAAGCAACCAAGCCTGGACGAATTTTATGAAAATACCACTGTGACTAGTCATTATCTATTGAAAGGCGGCTTTCGTACTTATTCACAACTGGTAGAAGAAATGGGTGACACGCCTAAAACATTTTTTCATGGCGGTAAATCGGAAGACGATTTCTTAATCTCATATGGCAATATGGTTCGAAAACTCAATCGAATTCCATCCTCCCAAGATTGGCTTTTCAACAATGGCTTACCAACAACAGGTAATTATAAAAGAAAATTTGCCGTAAATAATTGGGGACAGATTGTTTTCAAATTTTTTGATTACGCAAAAGATAGGGTAGAATGGGAAGATATTATTGATTTGATTCCAGAAGCCGAAAATAAGGCTATCACAATTCAGCAAAAAGACAATGAAGAGTGTTATGTATATTTAATGCTTGACCGTAAAAACGGATACTACAAGATTGGAATATCGAATGAACCGGAATGGCGGGAAAAGACCTTACAGAGTGAAAAGCCTTCTATCAAACTCATTGCTGCGAAAAAATTTGTAAACAGACGGATCGCCGCGAATTTTGAAAAAGCACTTCATGATTCCTACTCTCACAAACGCAAAAGAGGCGAGTGGTTTCAATTTGACCAAGAGGATATAGACGAAATCAGAATAACACTAACATAATAAAACCTCGGAGAGTGTTTACTACAGATAGATATAGAAGCTAAAATATTTAGCTGTACAAGAAGTTGTACATACAATTAATATTGTTTATTTTTATTTCAGATTATATAGACATGCAAGTTACGACTTATACAAATTTCAGGCAACAGTTAAAATCCTACTTAGATAAGGTGCGTAGTAATCATACGCCGCTTTACGTTACAAGTTCCAAAGGCGAAGACGTTGTTGTTCTTTCAAAGTCTGATTATGAAAGTATGGAAGAAACTTTTTATCTGCTCAAAAGCCCTGCCAATGCTGCCAGATTATTGAAGAGTATGGAGGATTATGAAAAAGGGTTGGGAAAAGAAAGAAGCTTAATTGAAGAATGAAGATAATCTTTCTTGACCAGGCATGGGAAGATTATTTGTATTGGCAAAGTACGGATAAGGCCATATTGAAAAAGATTAATTCGCTGGTAAAGGAAATTGACCGAACACCTTTTGAAGGAAGTGGAAAGCCCGAATCCCTAAAACATAATTTAACTGGCTTATGGTCACGCAGGATAACTCTTGAACATCGATTGGTTTATAAAATAGAAAACGGAGCTATTGTTATCCATCAATGCAGGTATCATTATTAATTTTATGAAATGATAATAGCTTCAGTGACTACTCATGCATGATCAGTTAAAAAAGTACCTCCAGCTTAATATTTCTATTTCCGATAATATTCTCGATGAAATTCTAAGCCATTTTAAATCATCGACCGTTAAAAAGAATACCATCCTGCTTTCACAAGGTGAAACCTGCAATAAACTATACTTTGTAAACAAAGGCTGTATCCGTACCTATTATATTACTGAACAGGGCCACGAAAAAACAAGATTTATTGCTTTTGAAGGAATGGTTGCTACCTCCTTAACTAGTTTCATTTCACGGCAACCTTCCTTTGAGTTTGTTGATGTATTGGAAAATTCGGAACTGCTTTATATCAGTCATGTTAATTTTTATAAGCTAACGAATGATTTTCCTGATTGGGGGAAATTCTATGTAAAACTGCTAGAATTGGCTTATGTATACCAGAACAAAAAAATTGAGGAACTGGTCACACTTTCTGCCGGGGAGCGTTATACTGTTTTAATGAAACAACATCCCGGCTATATTCAGCGCTTATCCAATAAAGTTTTAGCTTCCTATCTTGATATTTCCCAGGAAACGATGAGCAGGTTAAAATCCAAATAGATTTTTTGATGTAGATCAATGTTTTATATGCTTGGGTCGTTTAGTTTTACAGTGTCCAATTATTTAAGGGACATTAATTATATGCAATTTGATCCGACCAATAAAGTTGTAAAGCTCTGTGCAGAGGGAATGCAAATGGAGGCAGAAGGAAAAACAGATGAGGCGCATAAGTTATTCCAACAAGCCTGGGATATTGCTGAAAATGACTTTGAAGCATTTACAGCAGCCCATTATCTTGCGCGAAATCAAAAAGACCCCAATGATGTGCTGAAATGGAACCTGGAGGCATTAAATCGTGCCAATGCCATTACAGATGAAGATACGAAAGGTCATTATCCTTCGCTTTATTTAAATGTTGGTAAATCGTACGAAACGCTCAATAATGTTAAAGAAGCAAATAATTACTATCAGTTTGCTGCGGATTATAGTGATTTCCTGCCACCCGGCAAATATGGTGATATGATACGCACGGGAATAAGTGAAGGGCTGAAACGAACCGGAACCACAAAATTCAACAACGATATTTTAGACAGCCTGATTAATAAATGGTGTGAAAAAAAGGAACTAAGGCCTTTAAGTTTGATTTTACCTGCCTACATCAGCAATCTCGGCACAGAAAATGACCTGAATAAGTTAGTTTCAGCATTAAGTTATTTGAGCGCGACACGTTGTTTGGATGCAGGAGACCAAGGCATTGTTGATGGGTTAGTCATTGAGTTAAGCAATAAAAATTAGGGGTAGAAAAATAATTTTACCATTAAAATTACTTGCAAACAAATTATGCAATTGTAACTTTAACCTATATGCTGCCACTGTTAACCTCTGCCCAAATCCGCGAAGCTGATGCTTATACCATAGCCCATGAACCTATTGCTTCTATCGACCTGATGGAGCGTGCCTCAAAGGCTTTTGTGGGGTGGTTTATCAATCATTTTCCGGATAAAAAGCAGTCAGTCTCAGTTTATTGCGGCACAGGGAATAATGGGGGTGACGGCCTGGCCATTGCAAGAATGCTGGATGAACATCAATATAAAAACGTGGATGTTAAAATTGCCCGTTTTTCTGATAAGGTCACAGATGATTTTAATGTCAATTTAAAAAGGATAGAGCAAACCGGGGTTAAAATATCAGAAATTGGAAAGGGTGAAGACCTGCCCATTGAAGACAGTGAAGTTATTATTGACGCTTTATTGGGCAGCGGATTAAACAAACCACTTGAGGGCGATTATAAACGTTTAGTTAATTATATCAACAGCTTAAATAAAACCGTTGTTTCTGTTGATGTGCCAACCGGTCTTTTCACAGATGGTGAAATCCCCCCTGATGTCGTAGTTTTAAAAGCTGACCTGGTGATCACCTTTCAGCAACCAAAAATTAATTTTTTGCTGCCGGAGTCAGGGCCGTATATTAAATGCTGGGAGGCGGTTAATATTGGCATCGATGAAAAATTTACCAGGGCGTTTAATTCACCTTACTTGGCAGTTGAAGAAAAAGATATCCGCCAAATGCTAAAGCCTCGGCACCGTTTCAGCAACAAAGGAACTTATGGGCACGCACTTATTGTTGCAGGGCGGGCAGAAACTATGGGGGCTGCGTTATTATGTGCCTCGGCTTGTGCTTATGCTGGTTCCGGGTTAACTACAGCCTGTGTACCGCAAAGCGGGCTTACGGCCTTGAACAGTTACATGCCCGAAATTATGGCAATAGTAAGGGAAGGAGTTGAAGTGCCTGAAATTGATTGGGAAAAGTTTAATACAATAGGTATAGGTCCTGGATTGGGAAAAGAAGCAGACCCTTTAACTTTGCTCACCGTTGTTTTAACCAACTATAAAAAACCTGTAGTTATTGATGCAGATGCCCTTAATTTACTGTCAATCAATAGAGAACTTTGGAATAAAATTCCCAAAAACAGCATTTTAACCCCGCATGTTAAAGAATTTGACAGGCTTTTTGGCGAACACAAAAGTTGGTGGCAGCGCGTACAAACAGGCATTAAAAAAGCGAATGAACACGAGCTTTACATTCTTCTAAAAAACGATTATACCCTGATTATAACACCGCAGGGCAAAGTATATTTTAATACCACAAGTAACCCCGCTATGGCCAGCGGCGGCATGGGGGACGTGCTTACCGGTATCATTGCATCTTTACTGGCCCAAAAATACTCGTCGGAGGAAGCTTGCATTATCGGGGCATATATACATGGAAAAGCAGGCGATGAACTTTCTCTGCCTAACCGCATGAATGTGGTGCTGCCAAACCAGGTTGCCGCACGTTTGCCATTTACCATGGCAAAATTAATGGCATAAAAAAAACGGTTGCAAGTATCGTACAACCGTTTTTATTAACTATTAACTGATCTTATAAAGAACAAAATACTCAAAACTTTAATGCAAGCAGGATACGTTAAACCCGGGTAACGCGATTTTTAATCGTCCAATACCCGTATATCTCTATGCACCCTTAAGACGCGCCGCGCAATAATTTATTACAAAGAGTTGGCTAAAAAGTTTTGTTTTAACATTTTTTAACACAAATTGTTTTTAATTATAATTTTTTACGGATTGATAAATACAAAATCATACCCACCTAATAAAAAAGAGGTGTAATAGATTACCGATAAATAAATTTCATCGAGGATTACCAGGGAGAGAAATGACTTTAGGGCAGTTAAAATTTACCAATGACCATCATCTGATCCATCGTTGGGCTTTGGCTTCCGCCCCGGGGTTCAAGAGTGACTGCAAAATTATCAGCGGAGGCAATTGTTTTCATTTCCTTCATATTGGTGGAATCAGCGTTCTTATCGAAAACCCCAAGGTCAACCGGCTTTCCGCCAACAAGCGCCCACAGCTGGTATTGGTGATCTTTGTCGTTTGCCGGCATTTTTACCGAACTCATATCAATCATTACCTTATGCTTAACAAGGCTCCATGCAATGGTCATTGCTGCCGAAGGCGCATGAGCTGTGCCTTGCAATTTAATAAATTTGAATGAGGCATCGCGGAATATTTCCAATTGCTCATCCATCAGGTTTACCGTATTCGCAAAATGCTGTTTATCTAATTGTAATGCTGCTATTTGGGTATTTGATTGCTGCAACTTGTTATAAATTGATACAAGTGCAACAACGCTTGCTATTAATAATGCCAGGCATGCCGCAAATGCATATTTGTAAAAGCTGGTTGCTTTGGCCACAGGCAAGGCAATAACATTATTTTTAATTGCTTCCGTTTTTGAAGTAAAAGTGCTGTCGTCACCAAAATTAGTAAGTATGCTATTTAATACTTTGCTGCGTAAATGTTCCGGTGGTTCAACTGCATTATTTTCAGCATATAATTCCATCGACCGCTCAATTTCATCCAATTCAGCTTTTATTGCCGGATGTTTTGAAGCCATCTCCTCCACCTGCAACTTTTCGGCCGGGGTTACATCCCCCAAAACGTAAAGTTCCAATATGCCGGATTCGATATATGATTTTAGATCTTCCACTTTAATTAAAATGTTTTCTGAGTTGCTGAATAGCCATTCGAAGCCTTGTTTTAATAGTCCCAAGCGGAATGCCCAATTCATCGGCTGCTTCCACATGAGTATAACCTTTAAAATAAACAAGGTCAAGAATCAACTTTTGCTCAGGCTTTAGCGTTTCCACCAATTCTTTAATACCCAGCAGCTCAGGTTTGTAAACCGTATTCCTTTGTTCGTCTATAAAAGTTACGTTATTTTCGAGTTCCTGGTTTTTATTCTGGTTCTTAAAATCTTTCGACCTGATCTTATCTATTGCCAGGTTGCGGGCGATATTAACCATCCAGGTAAACAACCGCCCTTTTTCGGCGCTATAGCCCGAAAAAGAGTGCCATATTTTTACAAAGGTTTCCTGCAATACATCTTCAGCGGTCGCCGTATCGACAATTATACGGGAGATTACCCCATATAACGAAGATGAATACATATCATAAAGCGCTTCAATAGCAATCTTCTCCCGGTTCCTTAATGCAAGCACTAATTCATCTTCTGTCAGTGATATCTTTCGTTTCCGGCTCAATGGGTTGAAGATATAAAGGAATTATCAGATTTCAAACAGGTGTTTTTCAGCATGGTATGATGAGCGCACCAAAGGACCGCTTTCTACATACCTGAACCCCATATTTAACCCAAATTGTTTGTACCGTTCAAATTGATCCGGATGTATCCAGTCAATTACCGGGTGATGGCTGCGGGTTGGCTGTAAATACTGTCCCAAAGTTAGTATCTGTACCCCTGCATGCAGTAAATCATCCATAGCTTCCAAAACGTCTTCTTCAGTTTCGCCCAAACCAAGCATTATGCCCGATTTGGTGCGCAGCCCTGCTTGAGATACATGTTTTAAACACTCCAGGCTACGGTCGTATTTTGCCTGTATACGCACTTCGCGGGTTAAACGCCTTACCGTTTCAATATTATGCGAAACTACCTCGGGCCTGGTTTCCAGTACGCGCTCCAGGTTTTCCCATATCCCCCTGAAATCGGGCAGTAAAGTTTCCAGTGTTGTTTCGGGGCTTTCCCTGCGGATGGCATTGATGGTTTCGGCCCATATAATTGAACCGCCGTCTTTAAGGTCATCGCGGTCAACAGAGGTAATTACGCAATGTTTTACCTGCATTAGTTTAACGGAATTTGCTACACGGTTTGGTTCATCGGTGTCAACAGCCAATGGCCTGCCGGTGGCCACAGCGCAAAACGAACACGAGCGTGTGCAAATATTGCCTAAAATCATAAAGGTGGCAGTACCGGCGCCCCAGCATTCGCCCATGTTAGGGCAATTGCCGCTTTCGCAAATGGTGTGCAGTTTATGGGTATCAACCAGGCCACGCACTTGGGCGTACTCCTTGCCAACAGGAAGTTTTACCCTAAGCCAATCGGGCTTGCGTTGTGGCTGGCTTACGGGAACTACAGGCAAATCAATCATGATGCAAAAATAGATAAAAAGTCTGGAAGTCGGAAAGTCCGGAAGAAAGAGAAAAAACCGCTGTTCGTAGGCAGTCTACTAATTGCTATGCTATGTCGTCTTAGGCTTCCGGCATAATACATTAGAAGTTGCAAACTCGGGCAGCGGGGTGATTTAAAGAAAATAAAGCTTAACTGAAATGGCTGCCTTTAACAACATTGTTTATTCGCCTGCATTGGCGGGCATTTGACTGTCCCATAACTACAGAAAACACAACAATCCCCTTTTATTGGCTTCAAAGTTTGTAAACAATGTGTACACTCGTAAAAAAACTGGCAGGCGTCTGTCGGCATGGTTTCCGTTTTTTTAAAGCCGCAATTAGGACATGTGATCTCTGAAGTGAGTATAACTTCCATATAAATTCCCGTCTTTTTTGCATGGTGTAAAACCATCCAGGATTAAATTTTATCAATAGCTTTTCTGTCCGTTTTTTCTGAAGCTTTAAACTGGCTTGGCGTTAAGCCGGTAACGCTTTTAAATTGCGTGGACAAATGCGCACTGCTGCTGTAACCCATTTGATACGCAATTTCATTCAGGTTCAATTCGCCGTATTCCAATAGCTCTTTTATCTTTTCTACCTTTTGCTGTATGATAAAACGTTCAATGGTCGTATCCTGCGAATTTGAAAATAAACGACTGAGATGCGCATAATCTTTTCCCAGGTGGTTTGCGATCACATCAGAATAGGAAGTATTCATTTCCGACAGATCGGAATGGTGCACAAATTCAATCACCACGTTTTTAATGGCTTCCACCATCTTATCCGATTCTTTGTTGATCAACTCAAATCCCGGCACTTTTAATGCCGCCGCAATTAACTGCAATTGCTCCTCATCAGGATCAGGCGTTATTTCCGCGTAGCCTAAGGCTACTTGTTTTACCATAAATCCAAGGCTCTCCAATTGTTGACAGACAATCATCTGGCAGCGGTCACAAACCATGTTTTTTATATGTATCAGCATTATTTCATACTCTTTCTACCCCAATAAAAATATGCAATTGATACCGGAATAAAAAACAGGTTAAGCCAGGTTTGATAGTTCCATTTAAACCCATCGTTTGTCATTTCCATTCCGCCTGTATGTGCCTTAGGTATCCAATGCAAAGCCGCAAATGAGTAATCCAAAAACAAGGAGGTAACGAAAATACTCACCACCAGGATGGCCAATAAATACCACATGGTTTTGTTCCCATAATATTTTCGGAACACCATCAGCATGGGGATTGTCACCAGGTCTGAAAGTATAAAAGCGATCACCCCGCCAAAAGATATGCCTCCCTGCCATAACACTGCAGCCATCACAATATTACCTACCGAACAAACGAAAGCGAAAATCGCTATCACGATACCGACAATAGCATTCCAGCTTAATACTATGAAATGCGGTAATGCACTGTTCCAGGTCAGGAATAAACCTTTCCAAAAAGTATCAGGCACCAACACCATTAATATTGATGCAACTACAAGGCCAATCAGGATATCCTTACCCACCATGGTCACATCCATATAATAGTGGCCGCTGGCTTCTTTTAGTTTGATTAATAAACCTGTTTTGTGTGCGTGTTCATCCCCGCTATCCATCTTCATATTATGATGGCAGCAGGAACTTTCCATATTATTATGATGTGCATGAGGATCATCCGGTTTCCTGCCTTCAGATGCTTCGATATGTTCTTTGGCCTCATCCTTTACTTTTGAAGGAAAAAACCAGCTGATCAATATAGCGGAGATAATAATAAAAAATAAACCGCCAATTACTTCGCCGCCAAAAAATGCCCAGCCTAAAAGGGATACGATCACAATAAATATTTCGAATACCAGGTTTGTGCTGGCCACCATAAAAGCAACCGTATTTGACCATGTTGATCCTTTGATCATCAGTATCCGGGCCATGGAAGCGGCAGCATAGGAACAAGATGATGAAATCGCACCAAAAAGAGTAGAAAGCCCTATTGAAGCTGCCGAATTTTTACCCAGCCTGGAAGAAATACTTTCTGTAGCTACAAAA
>Ga0206857_1053_pt1 | contig 26245 bp, 19 predicted proteins | sample Alteio_BWOrgCont_49_FD_152865 | JGI IMG/M metagenome (GOLD analysis project Ga0206857, IMG submission 152865) | Enriched cells from forest soil in Barre Woods Harvard Forest LTER site, Petersham, Massachusetts, United States -... | ecosystem: Environmental > Terrestrial > Soil > Temperate forest >...
AACTTGCAAAAGTTTGGGGCGTATACGGATTTTGCCGCTGACAGCTACAAGGCGGGCGGCATCCCTGATTGGAACAAAACACCCCTCAACCGCGTTGAGTTTAAATCCCGCGTGTTTGACACGAAGGTCAAGATGCCGGAGTTCGGGAACCTTGCGCAGAGCATCAAACACTTTGAAATGCCAACGCTGCCCAAATTAGCGGAACTGCCCGCTTTAAGCGAGGCTTTAGGTAAAATCCGGTCATTGGAGGATATTGCCAACTTAGGGATTTTGCCTGGCAGTACAGCGAGAAGCCCCAACCGTTCCCTGCTCAACCCGCAGTTGATGCAAACCTTCCAGGCCTTGATGAAATCGAAGGGGCGCAACCCAGGGGAACGCCCCGCCAATAAAAATAGGAAGGGCAGCCTGAAAGGAATGCCGCTGCCTCGTGGGGGATACCATTATGGACATTAAGGTTAAACATCTGACGGAGCGTTTTGAGGCGTTAAAGCAAAAACGCCAGAAGTGGGAAGGGGTATGGGCGGAAATTGACCAATTTGTCTGTCCGCAAAGCCTCTTGAAAGGCGGCAAACAAATCTTTGACTCAACGCCCATCTGGTGCCGCGAGCAATTGGCGTCGGGTTTACAAATGCTGCTGGTCAACCCTTCCTATCCCTGGTTTAGCTTGGAGGCCAAAACAGAAGTCAAAGATCAAGCGTCAGGGATCCGTATGGCGCACCTTGACCCTGAATTGGACGACCCCCAGTTGAAGTTGTGGCGTGATGGCGTGGAAAAGGGCATTAGCAGCGTGTTTTCCAACCCTTTTAATAATTTTTACAACCAGGCCCACGTATTCTTCCTGACTTTGGTTGCATACGGGACGGCGGTATTTTATGTGGAGGAATCGCAAGGCCTTCCCGACCTCATGTCTTTCCGTTCCCTGCCGTTACGGGAGTGCTATTTTGAGGGGAACCAGTTTGGGCAGGTCAACACGATGTACCGCTTTTTCCACCTTTCCGCCCAGAATGCCGCAAGGCAATGGGGGAAAGACCCTGTGTTTCAAAAGATGCTCATTGAGAACAGGCAGGACGAAGAGCTGAAAATCCTGCATGTGGTGCGTGAAAACCCCGCCAATAAAACTTTTCCTTTTGAGTCACTCCATATTGATTTTGACAATACACGGCTCATTGAGGAAAAGGGGTATGATTATTTCCCGTTTTTGGTGACAAGGTGGATGGTTGAGGATGCGGACGGCTATGGCTCTGCCCCTGGGGGGCATGTGATGCCGGACATCAAGCTTTTGAACACATTGCGCCAAGACCATGCCAAGATCATGAAAAAGGCGTTAGACCCGCCGTTATTAGTGCCGGAGCACGGCTACCATTTGCCGCTCTCCATCACGCCAGGCTCCATCAATTTTTACCGCAACGGCATTGCCGACCCCATCCGGCCTGTCACGCCGATGGAAGACGTGCAAATTTCCTTTGAGGAAATGGCGCAGTGCCGTGATGCCATCCTCAAGGCTTTTTATATCGATATCTTCCGCATGGGGAAGGAATCCAAGGAGATGACAGCGGCGGAAGTACAGATGCGGTCAGAAGAACAGATGCGCCTGATGGGGGCAATTGTCGGGCGGATTGAGTCTGAATTCCTCAACCCTTTGATCCTGGCAGTATACCAGATTTTAGGCAAATACCAACGGCTCCCCAAGTGGGAAGGGAATACGCCTTCCTTGGATATCCGGTATATCTCCCCCTTGGCACGGTCGCAAAAATCAGCAGCCTATAACAGCACGGAAGCGATTTTAAGTTTTTTGCAACGCTCAGGGCTTGCCAATGTTTACCCTGATATCTATGACAACATCAACCCCGATAACCTTATCAAGCTCTTTGCCGAGCTTAAGGGCGTGCCAGCGGATATTTTAAACTCGGAAGAGGAAAAAAACCAAATCCGGCAGAAGCGTAAATTTGAAATGGAACAGATGCAACAGCTCCAGGGAGGAATGCGATGATATTGGATTTTGACAGGTTGATGTATCCCCATTTGCCTGAAGGCTGGAGCCAGCCTTATAACCTGGACAAGATACGCCAGGCGTACCGCAAAACCTTTTTATCAGATAGCGGCAGGGTCGTCCTGGCGGACATCGCCCAACGGGGTTTATTGCACACGGTAAGTTTTACAGGCGCAGCCCCTGGCACAGACTTTAACGAGGGCAAACGCGCCCTTGCCCTGGAGATTATCCAGCTTCTCAACCCCAACCCCATCCACAATATAATAGGAGAACCGAATGACGGAACAAACGAATTTAATTGAGAATGCCATTACGATTGCTGCGCAATCAGAAGCCAGGGATGACAAGCACGAAAGCGGCAATAATACAGATAGTGCGGATGCTAATCCCAACGCACCTGTCCCCACCTGGCGGGACGCGCTGCCAGACAGCTTAAAAAACACGCCCTCGCTTGCCAAGTTCAAGGATGTGGAAAGCCTTGCCAAATCCTATTTAGAGGGCGAAAAAACCTTCAGCAGCCGTGTTGCCATCCCCAAAGAAGACGCCCCCGATGCGGATTGGGAGGCATTTTACCGGAAAACGGGACGGCCAGAGGATAAGAGGTACATACCCGACGAAGAGCGGGCAGCGGAGGAGGAACCGTTGCTGGCTGCTTACGAGGAAATGCTTTATGACAGCGGCTTGAGCAAAAGGCAGGGGCAACGGGTGTTTGCCCGCATGCGTGACCTATCAGCAAAAATGGAAGAAGAAGCAGGGTTAGCACGGGAAGCGGCACGCCAGGAGAATTTGCAAACCCTGGAACAGGCCTTTGGCGGCGAGATGGACTTACGGGTCAACCAGATCAAGGCAGCCTTGGGGAAGTTCGGGCACGGGGAATTGGCAGCCCTGGTTGAGCAAACCAACTACCACCCTGGCCTGGTGCAGTTTTTAAGCAAGGTTGGGGAAGCAATGGCCTCTGACCGCCTGGTCACAGGGGATGCGCCACCCCCATCGCCAGCTTCACGGGAAGCAGCATTGGCGGAGATAAAAAGGCTTGAAAATGATGGGGATTTTCAGGTAAAATATTGGAGCAACGATTTTGAGGAGCGCCAGGCAGCCGTAAAACGGATAGACGGGCTTTACAAGGTCGCTTACGGGGGGTAAACCCCCGGCAAGACGTCGGATATATAATCTTTTCCTTGAGCTCCTCACGGGATAACTCGCTTGGGAAGACATAGAAGAAGTCTCAGAACTTTATTTTGAGCAACTTTTTTTAATGTTTTTTTGAGGAGCTACCCTTATGTCCCTTGAGCAACTTCCCGCTATACGGGAGCAATTTAACGCCAATTTACGCATGTCCCTCCAGCAGGAGGGGTCAATCCTCGCCAAGCTTGTGCAAAATGAACTGATGGAGCACGAGGTTGAGCATTTTACCGCCATTGGCACGGCGGAAGCCTTGCAGCGCCCCCATGTCAACGCCGCTGGCAACCCCGTCGCCTTTGGGGAGGACAATGCCGGCTATAACATCGCTGACCAGGTCGAAATCCGGCAAATCTCCTTAACCAGGCGGCAGTTGAATGCGCAGATGATTTACTGGAACGCCTGTTTAGACAGGGGCGACAACCTCAACATGCTCATTGACCCCAAGAGCAAGTACGTCAAGCTTGCCGCTGACGCCATGGGGCGGGATTGGGACAGGAAAATCATTGCGGCTTTTGGGCGCACGGTGCCTGGCAAGAAGCTCAATGCGGCACGCAACGGCCTTGATTTGGAATTTCCCTTCCTGACGGCCAGCAACATTGTCCATCTGACAGGCTCGCCTGGGAATGCCACGTTAGCCGTTGGTGCAGCAGACGGCAACGGGGAACTTGCCGAGCCAGTGACCTCCGTCATTATGGGCGGGGATGACGAGAATGCGCAAAATATAAACCGCATGGCTTCCAGGCTGACCCTCAAGAAGCTTATGGAGGCACGGCAGCGGCTGAAACGGGCGTACCCCTCCTCACGGGAAAAGCTTTATTTCCTGTGCACAGTTGAGCAGATTACCGACCTGCTGCAAGACCCCATGATTACCAGTATTGACTATAACACGGTACGCGCTCTTGTCTCAGGGGATATTAATACCTTTATGGGCTTTACGTTCATCCTGACGGACTTGCTGCCTGCCAGGATTGGGCTTGCCGATGCAGCGTTAGGAGGCTTGAACCCCCTTTATGTATTCCGTGATTGTTACGCCTTTGCGGAATCCGCGATAACCTTTGGGCGGGTCAAGGGGGCGTTTATCACGAAGATTGATGAACTGCCGTTAAACCACTATGCCTACAGCATTTACGTCTCGGACTCCGTGGGGGCTGCGCGTATGGAGGACAAGGGCGTGGTGTGCGTCAAGTGTGCCACGCCCTACCTTGCCGCAGACCATGCAGACTTAGCGCTCCTGGCCGGAAATGGGGCTGACGCAGGTGCCTGCAACGCTGCTGTCCGCGCACTATTCGCTTAAAAGCCAAGGAACAGGCCATGAGCGGTAAAATTGCCCTGGACATCATCCATAAGGCCTGCGCCCTGTTAGGCGTGGAGATGGGCGTGTCCAGGACATCCACGGCAACCCGTGCGGAAAAGCTTTCGCACACGTTTATTGAAGCGGCCATGGAGGAAGCATACAAGGCTTGCCCGTGGGCGTTTTCCATCGCGCAGTTCCACAATTACACCCCTGAAAACGCAACTGAGTTTGAAAGGGTGAAGCTGCGTGACGGCAGAATCCTCGAAGAACACCAAGCCCCCATCAACGATTGCCTCAGCGTGCTGGTGATTGCACCCTCGCAAAACCGCGAATGGTACACCGATGCCCGCCAGCATCTTTGGGTTAGGGGCGGCAAGGTTGAGGCGTGCTTTTACCAGTCCAGCGTCATGCTTTATGAAATCATGGGCAAAAAACGGTCAATTTTACGAACGTCTTACTTTATCATCGATGAGTTTGACGCTGACAAAAACGAAGAACTCGTCCCCGATTTATATGCAAGCCTGGCAAGCTTTAATCTTGCAGCCAATGTCGCGTATTCACTGCAATCGGATGCGGCCTTTGCAGACGGATTGCGCCTGGCTTACCTGAAGAAATTGGAAGAATGCAAGCGGCAGGTGCACCTGGACGGATTTATTACAAACGCTTACAGGGTAAGCGTTTAGGGCTGATGCATGCATCAGCGGAGCCAGGAATCAGGAAAACAGCCGTAGAAGGAGATAATGAATCGTAATGGCAACGGAATCGCCGAATTGGGTTTACGGGAGCAAGTCGTCCTTCGCGGCAGGGGAACTAACCCCAACCATCGAAGGGCGGACGGATTTGCCCCTTTACCAGAATGGGGCAAAGAAAATCATCAACTGGATGATCTTGCCGTCTGGTGGCCTGACACGCCGCCCAGGGACTGAATTTATATGGGCGATACAGGGATCAGATGAGTACCTTGCATCAAAGGTACGTCCATCAAAGACGGGAAAGAAACCGGAATCCCCCGATGAGGTCATCATCGAAAGCGCAAGCGGCATAGAAACATCTGGCAGCAGTGTAAGCGTCAGCATCAGCAGCGGCTCTGAAGATGATTTGCCCCCAATTCACAAAGAAGATGGATTAACTTTTGTCCCAACGGCGCAAGACCCAACCTCACGGATGTACTGCGCCAAGAAGAAGCGCGATGAAGGGGGGTGGTTTTTTGATTACGGCATTTTGGATGAAGAAGACGAGGTTTATTGTGCCCCTGAAGAAAAGCCTAAGGAAAAGAAAGCATGATATCAGCCGGATTCAACCGGAATCGTCAGCCGGATCGGATCAGAATATGAAGGTAGTAAAGGAAACAACCTTATAAAAAATGAAATACGGTGCGCAAAAACTAATGGTCAACCTTCCCTATTCGCGGGAACTCTCGCTCCTGCTGTGCTTTGAGCGCGACGGCAAGGGGGATTTACATATCCGTGTGTTTTATAACGGCGAAACTTTAGTGGAAACCTTGAGGTATAAAATGGGGCGTCCGTTTTCCCTAAAAACCTTGAGTTATTGCGCTTATCAGGGTGTCCTTTATGTCTGTTTTGGCCTTAACCACCCCCTGTACCGCTTTAAGGTTGATGAAGATGCACTCGGCGTTTTTAATGGCGAGATCAATAAGATTTATGCCGAAAAACAAAAGGAGATTGACGAGCGGGATGAATTTATCGAAAAACATAAGCATGATTTTCGCGCCGTTCAAGACGAATCCATTTTCGGGAAGGACGTGACGGCCTACCATTGCCACGCCCAGGTCGTTGAGCAGGTCAAGCTTGAAAACCCTGAAACTTTAAAAACCTTGTTTGCCTTTGAAGCGTTGGCGTGGCCTGTGACCAGCTACACGCCGCAACACTTGACGGAATTACTCCAGGTTGACGCTGAGCAGGTGAACGAGACGTTAGAAAAGGCATCCGAAGAAGAACAAGACAAAGTCCCCATGCTGTTTCGCGTGGAAGCAATCGCCCCGTTTGCAAGCCGCCTGTGGGGATTTGGGTCGCCGACCAATTCCCACCGGATTACCGCCAGCGCGAAGGGGGATTTCTCAGATTTTGACGTGGCTTACCCGTCGCTCGTACAGGCCAGAAACCCTTTAAGCCCGATTATCGGTACCTTCATTTCAGAAACTTTTGACCCCGTTTTATGGGCTGTCCCCTTTGGCGAAGAGCTTCTGGTTGGGACGACGGACGGCATTTATGTCTTGAAGGAAGGCCAGCGGGACAAGGGGGAGTTCATTAAAATCCACAAGGAACTGCATTTAGGCGTTGCGCCCATCAAGCCTGTAGTTCTCGACAAAGCCCTGTATTTTGTGGAAGGCAACCGTAAAAACATTTCTTGCCTGACCTGGTCGCGGGAGCGGGGCGGCTACCAGGTGCATTCCCTTAACGCTTACGCTGATCACCTGTTTGCCAGTGGCGTTGTCCGGCTGGAAGCCGTGCGTACGCCTTTCAACATGCTGTTTGTCCTTTTAGGCGACGGGCATTTCAATATCTTCACCCATGACGCAGACTTGAAAATCTTAGGCTGGACACAGCACTATTTAGGGGGAGATGCCCGCATTGTGGACTGTTGCGCCCTTCCCACCTTAAAGGATGACGCTGTATTCTTTTGGGTAGCGCGCGATGGTATTGAGTACCTGGAGGTTTTAAAAACAGGCCAAATTTCCAGCCACCACGCCCCCCGCCTCCGCGGGGGCAAGCTTATCCATGAGGCAACGTACCTGGATTGTTCCAGCAGGTGCCAAGACAAAACAGAAATTACCATTGACAGGGCTGTCCAGTCCCTGATTGACGGCAACCAGTTCTTTGAGGAAGTGGATTACGTTCCTCAAGGCTACGCCCTGCTCTCCAAACGGCTCCACCACCAGGTTGACCGTGACGCGGAACAGTTTGATATCAAGGATTTTCTAATCAATGGCGTGCCGTGGGAAGAGCTTGCCAGCGGCGTGTTCGTGCAAGGTACGATGGATGGGGATCGCTTTATCCCCGACGACCCTGTAGAAGATGAGGCAGTCGCCGACCTGCTGGATGCTGCCCCCTTCATCAAAGGCAGCCTTAAAGATGGCCTGTTTGTGGAAAACCGCCCCCTCGATGCGGGGGCAGATGATGGTGGACTCCCTGACGATGATGAAGTCGAAGGCCGACCCCCTGGGAGGCTTCAATACCTTTACGGCAAGCTGGTAGGGGCAGACCCGCTAAAGGGGGAATCCAAGAAATTCCTGGAGCGGTATTTTAAAATAGCCCGTAAAGCCATTCTCAAAGATATCGGGCGGTGGGGCGCGTTCCTGGAAGGCTTACAAGGATTGATCCGCCTGCCGCAGGATATGTCCATCCAAAATTTCAATTTCCCTAAAGTCTGCAAAAAAGTTGACCAATTGCACGAGGTTTTAGAAGCCATCCGGCGCGACCCCAACAGGCGGGTTTGGGACAACCTGTTTTACCTTGATTACCGTGATTTTGTTGTCACCCACAAGACCAAGCCCTATATCAACTTCCACAGCCGCAAAGAGCTTTTACGATTGAGGGAAACCGCCATTGACGAATTCCATGCCCTCCTTGATCAATTTTTGCGGTTATTCAAGCCATTCCTGGACAATATTGGACTGCGCAATGATTTTGCCACCGTCCAGGCGTTCGTCACCCATATTAATAAATGCTTCCTGGAATTCATGGCAGGGTTTGAAGGAGGGAATTTCTTTGAACAAATCCACTGGCTTCAACACCCCAAAAACTTCTGGCATCATGCCTTTCAGTTTGACCTGACTTCCCGTGCTATTTTTGCCACAAAAGAAATCATCGAATGGCTAAAGGATAAAGCTGAGGATGGCGTTTATAAAGGCACGCCATTTGATGACCTGGATACAGAGCGCAAAGTGCTGTTCCTGAAAGGAGAATTGTCCCAACTTCTCGAAGAGAGGGAAGCGCACGTTAAAATCCGCCCGCAAACCCAATTCGTCCCCCGCAACATGAACATTGCCTTTATGGATAAGACCCAGATCATTTTAGACGTGTGTGCCAGCCTTGGCGTGGATATTAATTTCGGGGAAGCGGCTGATATCTTGTCCTGCCCTGTGCAAGACGGCAACATAACGCCCGCTTTAAGAAGGAGGAGGCGGGCAGAGGCGGACGATGAAGCCCAAGGGGACATCTTTGATTATGTGGGGCAAATATCCCAGCAAATGCAAACCATGCACGATTCTGCCCTGGCAGAGATCACAAGGCAGCCGGATGTAGACAACTTTGATTATTGGGGGCTTGAGCAGCTTGAAGCCGTCTACGCCCTGGCTTTGGATGGGATGGCATGGATATGGCATAATTCTCCGTTTGCAGGGGATGGGGATGCCATAAGTGAAGAATCATCCGCCTGGCTCCGTACCCAAGCGGATAAGGTATTCAAGCAATTCAAGGATGGCATGAGGGAATATGACCAGGGGCGTAAAAGAGCGCTCAAGAAAACTTGGGGAGGGATATCCGGTGACGCGGATATCTTCGGCACGGGTGTCCCCGATACGAGTACCTCCTGCACGCGTCCCTCCAACACGAGTGTTTCCGGCGAGAGCGTCTCCAACACGAGTGTTTCTTATGACAGCGTTGATGAAGAAGAGGATGAAGACGAGGCTTTGAACAGGGCAATTGAGGGTGGAGACCCCGAGGTTATTTCGAATGATGCTAAAGGAAATAAGAAAAGGGGTCTCCAACAGGACTATAACAATTTAACGCTCCAGTTGTATACAAGAATGAACACGGTCAGGAATTATATTGAACGGCATTATTTATTATTGTCTGACCAGGGGAATAGTAACCAAGCCTTGAACTTATGGGCGGAACAGAACACTTATCTGTTTTTTAAGTACTGCTTCCTTGACCTTAAAAATATGTCCCTTTACCAGGATTTATTTAAAAACGTGAGTTTAGAAACCTATACAGACTTGGTCAATGCGGATTCAACTGAGCGGACAGTGTTTACTATTCCCGCCCTACAGTTGTTTCCTGCCGATAAATTGACCCTGGTTGCTGACAATGGGTTTTATGAGCATCCCTTTACCATTAAGGGCGACCAGGTCAAACTGACTAAACCCATCAAGGCCTTTTCCATCGGGTTTAATTACGCTTCCTCTTTAAAACTGTTCCCGCTTATGTTCGCTGAGGAAGCTGACCCGATCCCGAAGCGCAACGTCAATTTAGGCTTGAAAGTGTACAACACGAAAGACGGCTGGGTAGAGGAGCATCAGGAAGATGGCTCCACCGTCATGCATTCGTTGCGTTCTTCCCTGCTGCCACATAACCATAGGGGGTCGACCCTCGACTTCAATAATCACATGTCTGATAGGGGCTACCTCGTCAAGGAAGTCGCGGCTATCTTAGTCCCCCCTTACCAGTCCGGTTGGCTGGAAATCCCCATGAAGGAAGCCATCAAACGGGATATTTGTGTGAGCATTACGGTCAACACGCCCGCGCCTTTTACGCTACTAAGGGTGAGTGCAAAGGCGCAATTGCTGGAACACTACAAGGTATGAGGGCGGCGGCATGTTTGAATCAATCTTAAGTTTTTTCGGCAACACAGGGGGCGCAGGGATGTTTTCCGTGGGGGCGTCCCTGTTCAACACTTACGCCAACATGAGGGCGCAGCGGGAGCAGCGGGAGGAGGCTATCTGGCAAGCAAGGCGCGCCATGGAATATTTGGATGAGGAAAACAAACAAGTCGCTGAAGCCCAACAGGAATATGGGGCGATTATCTCTTACCAGATTGACCAGGTGCGGCAAAACCAATTGTCAAAACGGCATCAATTGGCCTACGCAATGCTCCAGTCCGGCATGGGGATTGAGCCGACGGATTCGGCAGGGTTAAGTTTAAGGTTTCAAGGATATCAGGACGAAATGGCCGCCCGCGCTATGGAGGCGGAGATGGTTTACCACCGCCCCAGGCCGAAAACCATGGACAGGCAAGCCTTAGCCCACAGCATCGGGAAGATGCAAAGCGCTGCGCCTTTCCAGGATATGGCGCATATGGTGAGAGGCGGAGCCGAATTGGTTAACATTTTTAGGCAAGGGGCGTAACATGAATATCCCCGCAACTCCCTGGACGGCCATTGCCGATATTGCTACCGTAGTCAATAAAACCGCCCAGGATTTTTTAAAAGAAAAAATCGAAAAGGACGCCGCCGCTATTGCAACCACCCAATGGGCAGATTTTTTGGCAAGCACAACCGCGCATGTCCATGAGTCAACCCAACTGGCGGAGGTCGCGCCTGACCCTCATACAGGGAACTTGACCTGCCTGGTTAAGATGGAACCCAACCACCCTGACTTTACGTATCATAACCAACCCCTATCCCATTATGTTACCAAATCCCTGGAAAAGCGGGGAGCGCAGATGCTCCAGGGCGTTAAAAACCCGATGGCGAAGAAGTTCTTGGAGGCCAAGCTGCAAGGCCATCAAATCCAGGTAGCCAATAATTTAGCGGAGCATGAAGCCCGTTTAATCCACGACAAGCGCAAAATTATGGTTGGGGACGCCATCGAAAAGTTGTCCAAATCAGCCTATCAAAGCCCTGCCGATGTCGGAACCCATCTGGCGGATGTGACAAGCGTCATCAACACCATTGCCGATTCCCCTTCTGAGCGCGACAAGCTTTCAAGGCTTGCCCATGAAAAGATTGTGGAGGCGGCGGCAATAGGGGCGATCCATAAAAACCCAGCCGCTTTTTTGAGCAATCCGGCTTGGGCAGAACAATTGGACGTGAACGCTTATGTGCGGCTCACCCACACGGCAAAGACCTTGAGCTCCCAAGCCCAGGTACAGCTGCAACATCAGGTATCTGCCGTCAGCCGCTCCCATTTTGACAGCCTTTTGCACACAGGGCGGGGATTGCCAGGGTTTGAGGGGCAGGTCAGGCGGGCTTATGGGGAAGGCTCAACCCAACATCAGGCGTTCCTTGCCAAACACGGCCTTTATGAACAGGCCTCTATCGCCATGCAAACCTTGAATAAGGGATCGCTAAGCGATGGGGCGGCATTAATCCAAAGCTTGCACCCCCAAGGCGGCGATCCTGAATTCTCGGCCAAGCTGAAAATGGCGCAGGTGTTGGAACAGCAATTAAGCCACCAGATAACTGAGGCCAAACGCGACCCAGCCGCATTCGTTGAAAAAATATTTGCCGAGGAAATCCCTGAGCAGTTGCCGTTCCTTAAACGCCTTACTTTACGAAAAAACCTGCAAGCGCAAAAAGGCATCCCTGAATACGCGCAAAAGTATCTCATGAAAGAGGAGCGTGAAAAATTCTTGAACTCCATGACCAGTGATGACCCCCACCAGGTAGAGGCAGCTGTCAAATCGCTTATCAAAGGCCAAGACCATGAGCGGCCAATTGGCAGGGAAGTCCTGGAAGAGCTTTTAGCGGACAAGGAAAAGCTGTCCCTGCTGGCCGGACTCTATATGGAGCAAGCTTTGAAGGAAGGCGATTTAGCTCCCACATTGCTGAAAATGATCCCCATCCAAAAGCAGCTGTTTAGCTCGATATCCTCTGGCGAGGCACGTGAACTCGAAAAAACCGTTACTACCCACCCGAACGTCATTGCCTTCCAGAATGCGATGACCCACGGCCAGCCGCACCAAGTAGCGGCCACGAACCAACGGGTGCAGGGCGTCCTCCATCTTGCACGGTTTTACCAGATTGACCGCGGGGAAAAGGCGAGAGATGCCGTCAACCATGCAGTCAAAGATTTAATCGGTAATGAGTTCATCACGCCCATCAAGGCTTCCTCCACTTGGTTAAACCCCAACATCACCCAAGCCGATGGCCTCATGGTTCCCAAAACCATCCTGGCGGATGGGAGGAAGGTGGAGCTGGATGAACCCTTAGTTAACAGGCATCTTTTGGATATCCGTAAAAATCTGGTGGACGGGAATATCCTGTCCCAGGCGAGCCTGTTTGATTTTACGGCTACCTTTGGGGCTGTGCCGGATAACCCAGCCTTATTGGAAGAAGCAAAGTCCCATAGCCAGAATCTCTTACGGGAAGGCCGTTTCCGGTTAGCTCCTGACCAACGCCACGTTTACTACGCCGTTCGTAACCAGGACGGGTCAGAACAAATACTCCTCAAAAAGCCGTCGGAAATCCTGTTCTTTGATTTGAAAGACAGCATGGGGGAGGTTAACCCATTCAGCCAGGAACGGGAAAATAATGGGCGGGTCACGGAATGGATGATCCATACGAGTGAAGGTTTTTTCAGCCCATAACCTTAACAAACCTTAATAACAGTAACCAGATAAGGAGGATACCCATGAAAAAAATACTTGAGATGAAAAAAGACGCTTTCTTAAAGAAGATCAAAAACTATGTTGCCAAGAAGGTCGAGGGTCGACCCCCGAAGGAAAGCCCAACGAAACTTTATACGACCCCTCATGCCCTCACCCTGATCAAAATCAAGTTTGTCTTTGCCAAGACATACGAAATTGCCTTAAAGCCCAATGAGCTTTTGTATTTTAAGAAAAACTTGGGCAGGGTCACAAAGGCCAGGCAAACCGATTCTGATGCCAGCAAAACCTATTATTTTGGTTTTTTTGCCCCCCTGATGCAGGAATTGACGGACGCTGGCATCTATGCTGGCAGGAATACGGGCGAAAAGCTTGAGGCTTTGGAGACCTATTTAAAGGGAGTTAAAGGCGATAAGGTCATCATTGAGATTATTTACGGAGTTGATATCAATACAGCCGACGCTGCCGCCAAAGCGGAGGGGGAAGGATCAAGCTACTCAAGGTCGGTTATCGGGAGTTCGGAATCACTATTGGAAAGCAGCGAATCAATCGCTGAATTTTCTGAAGCTGAAATTTTTGACCCCAGGTTAGAATCTATGGCCGAAGTTCCTGAGCCATCCGTCCCACAGGCGGAATTATCCCAATCTTTGAGGGAAGATTTGGATGCAGCCCGCGCAATTGCTGAGGAACAGGAAAAAAAGCTTGAGGAACAGGAGCGCATCATCAGGGAGCTTGAGGGTAAGGTTGGCGTCTACGAAAAATTGGCAACGCAGGGTGGCCTTGAAATCAAAGAGGGCGGAAAGAAGCTCGGCGAGCAGGAAATTGCCATCAGGGAATTGCAAGCTAAAATTGAACTTTACGAAAAGCTGGCAAGGCAAAGCAGCCTGGAAACAGGGCAAGATAAAAAGAGGCTTGAAGAACAAGAGGCTGTCATCAAGGACTTCTCGAATAAGATTGGGCTTTACGAAAAACTGGTCAGGCAAAGCGGCCTTGAAATCCAGCAATGCCGGAAGGGGATTGAAGAACAGGAATTTATCATCAAGGACTTTCAGGACAAGATTATAAATTACGAAAAGCTGGCGAGGCAAAGTGACCTTAAAATCCGGCGAAGCAAAACGAAGCGGCAGACAAGCAAGGCGCAGCTTCAGGAGAATAAAACCTTGCTTGAAGTGCAAGGCCTTGAGATTGAAAAGATACGTAAAACCGCCGAAGAAAAGGAGTTTACAATTGCCCACAGCAACCTTGAGATTAGAAACCTTAAAGAAGGTCTGAATAATGTAAAGGCTGAAAACTTAAACTTAAAGGCTGAAAACTCAAGGTTGAAAACTGAAACCTCAAGTTTAAAGGCGAAACAGTCTGATTTAAAGGCTGAGAACTCAAGGTTGAAAGTTGAAAATTCAGGATTGAAGGCTATACGCCCTGCCAGAACTGAGGAAACAAAAAGGAATAAGGGTTGGGTGCAGCCGGTAAGGGGCAGAAGAATCGAGGAAGTTACCTATACGGAGGAAGACCGTAAAGCCCTTCAAGACCTTATCGACGCGGCATACGACGACCCAGAGCTTGATGGTTTTTAACCGTTGACGGAAATTTACTTTACCCCCCAAGGGCACAAAAATTTCTTCGACCTGCACCCGCCGTCTTCCCTCGATGTCTGGCGGGCGGTGGCGCGGGAAACGTTTTTGGACAATCCTGAGATGCTTGCCATTCGCCTGTACGGGCATGCCAGGGAACGCTACTTCAATACGGAGAAAATTTCTGAAGAAGAATTTAACTCCCTGTACCCCAATGCCTGTCAGACGCGTCTGTTCCAGTGGAACCCGCATCTGACGTTTGAGGAGGCGGAGGCCTTAAACATCCGCAAGACCCAGGAGTCGGCAAACCACTATATCATCTCAAAAGGCAAAGGGGGCTTGATGGAGGCGGTGGGGTCGTTTGGGACGTCCATCCTGACGTCATTTGCCTCCCCCGTCAATATTGCCGCATCGTTCATCCCCATTGGCGGGCAAGCGCGTTGGGCGCAGATCGCAGCCAAGGCGGGAGCATTTGGCGGTGGCATGCTCAAAGGCGCAACTGCCAACGCCGTATTCCAGGCAGGGATTACGCCATTGGTTGCGGCCAACCGTTATTTTGAGCAATCCCCCTATGGGGTGAAGGAGGCGGGCTTTGATATCGCCGCCGCCGCTACTTTAGGGGCGGGCATCCATGCCCTCGGCTATGGGGCGGCCAAGCTTAAAAACCGTTTCTTTGCAACGCCGGAGCAACTGCACCCCGAATGGGATCACCCCAACCCTGCCGTCAGGCAACCTTTTCGGACAAGCATCTACCAGATCTCAGGCGAAAGCTATTTCCAGCTTGAGGACATCGATTGGGGCAATATGATCCCTGCCTTAAGGCAAATCATTACGCCGGAAACTTCGCTCAAAGGCCTTTACCAGAGACGGGGCATCCTGTTTGATGAAGCAGCGAAAAACCCTGAATTACGCCCTGCCCTGGAAAAGGAGGTGCAAGTTTACCAACTGGAAGAAAGTTTGCATGAGGCTTACAAGACGGGCGGCATTGAGGCTTGTATCCCTGAAAACTTGCTAGAACAGCTTGAAGCGGCCAGGGATGGATTAACGGCAGCGCAAAGTTCGTTGAAAGGCAACCCCGAATGGGAAGCTTACCACAGTTCTTGCCAGGAACTCGACAAGCTGATCCGCAACCAAATCCGCGAACAGCAGTACCAGGAGAAAGCTTATGACCTGTCCCTGGATGATTTGTATATCGCTAAATCACAACTTAACGATGGCAAGCACATCAACCTCGAAGATCCCCATAAGGCTGAATCTTTTTATACAGAGGACGCAGTGTTGACAGAAGAAGCATGGGAAATGCCTGAGATGGACGGGCAAGAAATATCCAACTTGCCCGCCCTGAAGCTTATAACAGAGGGCGTTGAGATGGTCAAGGCTGGCGGCATGGACGACGCCAGCTATGCCAGCCTCCGTGAATCGCTTGAGCAATCGGATTTTGCTGGCAAAGAGACCTTGATTGAAGAGCTGGATGACCTGCATCGCTTAAAGAATGCGCCAGAGGCTGTTAACCTGGCTCCTGATTCCTGGTTCCTGGCTCCTGAGCGCGAAGCGCTCGTACGCGAAGCCATCGGCTTAGACCAGCGTGAGCAATCAATTTCTGCGATCCGGTTGGAGGATGCATACCATTTTGTGATCCGGCATAAAAGCCCTTCCCTTGGCCTCAAAAATCTCTTGCGGCAAACTGAATTGAGGCAGAAGGCTGCGGCAGGGGAGTTAAGGAACGGGTTTTTTTACGACCTGGAAAACCAAGATTTAGTCCATATATTCAAGAACAAAGACCACCATGCGGATATTGCACGCGAGTTGGAGACATTGACCAAGCCGACCCCCGCCTCCGCGGGGGCAAGCCCACAACCTGGCTTGACGGGTAATGCCCCTGCTCTGGCGGTAGCAAAAATTATCCACAAGTGGCAGACCATTGCCGTCAACAGGGCAAATAAAGCGGGGGCTTACTTGACGCCGTTGCCAGGGTACATCACCCGCCAGACCCATTCAGATTCCGCCATCCGCAAAATGGGCAAGGAAAAATGGATACGGTTTATTACGCCCCTGCTTGACCACCAGAAAACCTTTGTGGAGGGAAAGGTCAATTTAGAAGAAGTATTTGACGCCCTGGCAACGGGCAAGCACTTTACCAGCCTTGAGGAGTATACTTATGTGCACAAGGGGCATTCAGGCGATATCGCCGCAAGGCTTGCCGCCCCCCGCAAGCTGCACTTCAAGTCGGCGGATGACTGGCTCAAATACAATGAGGCGTGCGGCCTGTACCGCCTCTCGGATTCGGTATTGCTGAATTTAGAGCGTATCGGCGAGAGCATTGGGTTGTTGGAAACCTTGGGATCTAAGCCTGACGTGACGTTCCGCAATCTTCAAAAAAGGCTTGTTGAGGAGTTGCGCCCCAAAGCAGCCATAGATGACGCAGTGCGCCTGGAAATGGATAAGGTGGAAAAGGAGCGCTTAAACGGGATGCTGGACTGGCTGATGGGACACAACACGCCGGAAAACCCGAAAGCCACTGTTATCTCCCAAGGTATCCGCAATTGGAAATCCATGGCCTCGCTTGGCAAAGTGGTCATCTCGTCCTTCCCTGACATGGCGAATTGGGCGGTGGAGCTTCAGAACAATGGCGTGCCCCTTTTTAAATCCTACGCCAACATCCTGAAAGCCCTGACGTATTCGCTGAATTCAGAAGAGAAGAAATCAATTGCCCGCAAATTGGGGATTGCCTGCGACAATCTGTTGGGATTTGGGTATTCCCGCCTGAATGCCGATAGCCCGATACCCGGGGCGATGACCAAGGCGACCAATGCCTTCTTCAAGGCAAACTGTATGGAATGGTGGGACAGGTCGTTCAAGCACACGATGGGGATGCTGCTCTCCAATCATCTAGCGGAATCGGCAACAAAAGAGTTCCATGCCCTGCCAAGGATTTTGCAGGACAAGCTAAGTTACTATGGCATCTCACGCACGGAATGGAGTGTGCTGCGCCATGCCACGGAGACGATTGAGGGCAACGCCTACCTCACCCCTGACAAAATCTTTTCTATTGAGGACAGGCATTTTGTCAAGGCGGGTATCCCACGGGGCATCATCCTGGAAACAAGGGAAAGCCTCTCCCAAGCCATCCGTTGCTACCTGCTCGACCGCATCAATACAGGGATTGCCACGCCAGGGCAAATTGAACGGCATTTGATGTACTTTGGTACAAATCCAGGCACAATCGATGGGGAGTTTTGGCGTTTCCTGCTCCAATTCAAGACGTTCCCCCTGACGTTCATCATGAGGCCGTTGAAATCCGTTACCGTAGACCAGCTGCCGATTGCAGAGAGGACAGGGAATTGGAAAGACATCATCCGAGCCTTCCAAAACCCCACCACCCTCGGCCTCATGGGGCAACTGCTCATGGGGACAACGGTGTTGGGGTATTTGAGCATGAGCGCCAATAACATGCTACAGGGCAAAGGCATCCCAGATCCCGAAGACGGCAAAGTGTGGAAAGCTGCCTTCCTCAAAGGCGGCGGGTTGGGGATATTTGGGGACTTCCTGTTCCAGGAATATTCCCGCTATGGACGCTCATTTTTGGCTGAAATGGGTGGGCCAATGATGGGCGTTGCCAATGACCTGCTTGCCCTTTACACAGATGCGAAGGATGGGGAGTGGGATAAAACCAGGGAGCAAAGCTTGAAGTTGCTCAAAAGGAATATGATTGGCCAAAACCTGTTTTACCTCGAACCCGCTCTCGCCCCCGTGTGGGAAGGGTTGGAGGTGGGAGGTTAAATTAGAGTTATCCTGCCAAGGGAATCCAAACCAAAATGAGGGAGGGATTCTTAGGCATTGGTAGGCTTTTGGCGTATTGTGATATTCCTGCCTGAAAAAAACATATTGTCATTGCTTTTCTAAATCTGCTAGAAAAAATTTGTCCTGTATTTTTATAAACTTCTATTTTATAGGGAAGTCAATGCTCATGAGAACAAAAGAAAACGACCTCAACACTTTAATATCAAGGAGAACGCTTGTGAAAAAAAATCTGAAATTTCTTATTTCACCTACTCTTATCGCCTTAGCTTTTTCAATGCCCCAAAAGGCTCAAGGTGCAGAAGATCATGACGAGCTTGTGGAAAAAGTTTATGATCCCACGGTTACCTATAGTGCTGGCATTTTTAACCATCATGAAGATGGAGCTACGCTTTCAACCCACCCTCAAAGCCCACAAAAGGCTTGGAACCAAAGTTTATCGCATTATGATAAAAAATATCAAAATTATACACAAGAAGCTGTCCTTAAGTTGGTTATTCCTGGACAGGATGGTCGGCAGCGTATTTCAAACACGACTACATGGCCATACAGCATTCACGTGCAATTGACTGCGATATTTGGTAGTATAGTTGGTTACGGTTCTGGCTCTATGGTGGGGCCCCACCATTTATTAACCTGTGGGCATAACGTTTGTACGCGTGGAAAAGGATGGGCTAAAGAGATTTCAGTTTATCCCGCTCTTAATGGAAAGGTAGCTCCGTTTGGTTGTGCAAAAGTTACAAAAGCCTATACGTTCCAGAGTTGGCAAAGCCGAGAAGATCAACAATTTGATATGGCCTTGTTGCTTTTAGACAAACCCATTGGGGACTATACCGGTTGGGGTGGTCTCTTAAATTCAACTGAAGCTGAACTTTCCCAAGAAAGAGTTACTATAACTGGCTATCCAGGAGATAATGGCTTTCCAGAGGATGACGTAGATAAGAACTGTACACAGATGTGGGGTATGACTCATAAAATTAAGAGGATAAGCTCTGAGCAATTCTATTATGAAATTGATACGTATGGAGGGCAAAGCGGCAGTGCCGTTTGGGTTAATAAGTGGGGCATGCCTATGATTTTAGGTGTTCATACCTTGGGGAGTAACAGCATTAATATAGGTGTGCGCCTTTCATATAAAAAATTCACAGAGATTTTAAGAATTATTTCTGAGTCTTACGGTCTTAATTCAAATATCGTTCCAGTTCCCCTTGTGGCAAGAGGGTACGAGCAAGTCTATCAAAGGTTCCTGAATGGAAGGTTGATCTATAAGCCAAACACAAATGACAACGGCAAGATAGAGCTAAGGATTGCGGATTTGGCAAACCCTTTGGGAGGGACGTTTGATTTGTCGCGCTGCGGAGATACAGGAAATTACCTGAGCATATCGACCGGATACCGGAAGGGAAAGAAACCAGAGAACGCCAACAAGGTCGAGATATGGTTCACGCCCCGATTCCTGGTGGAAAGTGAAATTAACAGGAGCGCCAGCCACTTGAAGAAGATATTTCCGATCAATTGGCCGAGCAAAGCAGCAGTAGGGATATTATGGACATGGGGTGGATGGGATAATCTTGAAAATTATGACTATCTAACGGCACAGGATATGGATGAACTTTCTAATGATAATTTATATAAAAAACGGTATCCTAACCCGCTCTCGATGGCAGCGATGAACACCCACGATTATAGATATTATCGATTTCGAGTTCATTTTGAGAACTAAAATGCGATTATCGGCTGATGAATGGTGGCGATGTCGCCCCTCCGTTTGCGACCGACAGGGCAAGAGGGGGTTGATGCGGAGGCGATAAGGTCATCCAGGGTCGATAATCCCAATCTTAGTCAGCGGCTCCATTGGCCGACGTACCGCCGCAATCCCGCACATTTCTCCGGCTTATTAGAAGCGAGCTCCAGTAGATGTGCAATCACATCCCTGAAATACCCCATCGGTGGGTGCTTCCTCGTTGGCCGGATATCTGGAATGGTTCCGCATGTGTGCCACCCAGTGACAGGGTGTTCCCTTATCAGTTTGTGGTTCCTCATAAAGGGCGGCGGTACGGTCGTGGAATCGCTACAAGAGATATCCACCTTGGATAAGTTAAATCTTATCAAGACCTTTCCTATCTTGAAAGAGTTTTTTGGCAAAAATTTATAAAAAACATCCAGTTTTTACATGTAGCCGCACCCTGATTATAGTATTATAATACTGTAAATTGAATTGGTGCCTGTTTGCCATTCAAAAAAAGAGCGTTTCCACAAATTAGGAAATGCCTTGCCCTCATGAAACAGTCGTTATTCGCAACGGCGCGTTTCATTGCTGCCTTGGCTGGCTAATGCCAACCTATTAAAATTGCTGGCAATAATTCATAAAATAACTTCATGCCAACCAACAATTATGGTATAATAATACCATAATTGGTCGTGGAGGAAAAACACAATGTTCGCACTCTTAGGCAGTTTGATAGGCTTCTTGAGCAGCCTTGCTCCCGATATATTTTCCATGTTTAGAGACCGGAAGGACAAGGAGCATGAGCTTGCCATCCTCGACAGGCAAATGGCATTCATGGAGAAAGGCCATCACAACCGCATTGCGGAAATCGGGGCGATGGCCGATGCGAATGAGAGCCAATACATTTACCAGTTCGCCGCCAAAAGCGGCAACTCAGCCATCGATGCCCTTTCCACCTCCGTCCGCCCCGTTTTAAGCTATGCTTTTTTCAGCCTTTACGCCTGGATCAAGATATCCGCCTTCCTCCTTTTGTATCGATATAACAACGATGTTGCCGTCTCCGTCATTCAAGTCTGGTCTGATGAAGACATGACGATTTTCACCGCCATCATCGCCTTCTGGTTCGGCAGTCGCGCCCTGAAGCGCAAATAGGGAGGGATGAATGCTTAACCAAAACAGGGTCAATATTCGTAAGCTTCCTTCATATCCCCTAACCCAAGACTTCATTAAAAAAGAGGAAGGATTAAGGCTAGACGTCTATCTCTGTCCTGCGGGCGTGAAGACCGCTGGCTGGGGGCATGCCGTTGAGCCTCATGATAGGTTAAATTCGGGGGATATCATCTCAGAAGATAGGGCTTGGCAATTCCTGGAATCAGACTTGGTAAAAGCTTATCAATCCCTGTTCCGCCTTGTCCATGTACCTTTAACCGACAACCAGCAAACCGCTCTTGTATCATTTATTTTTAACCTAGGGGCTGGGCGGTTCCAGGCGTCTACCTTGCGGAGCAAGCTCAACCGCCAGGAATATAAAGCAGCAAGCCTTGAGTTTGAGCGATGGGTCTATGCCAGGCACCCCACTGAAGGGTTGGTTAAGAATAGAGGACTGATGTCCCGCAGGAAAAGGGAAAAGATGCTGTTCCTCTTACACGAGCCTCACGGCATGCCCCTAAAGCCGCACATGAATATTTCCCCATTTCAATATCAGAAGCCCAAACTATCCACCCCAAGGCTATCTACTTGGCAAAAGGCTGCTGCCGTCTTTATAGGACTGTTCAAAACAGGGTGATAAAGGTCTTCCCAAAATCGTCCTTTACGCTTCCAGCTTGCAAAAACTCCATAAATAAAATTCATAAATATCTGTACATTCAGGTTGCGTAAGGATAAACTGCGTCAAATTGACGGAATTAAATAAATCATATTGACAAAGATTCAAGTTATTATCATTTTTAGTAAAAAAATATTCAAGGAGTTAGCATGTCATTTTTTTCGTCCTTAACCCGTGAGCAAAAAGAATCTGTTGGATTCCTATCCTTCGGGACTTTCCTTGAATATTTTGACTTGATGCTCTATGTGCACATGGCAGTCCTTCTCAATGAGGTTTTTTTTCCAAAAGCAGACACGCACACAGAATCTCTCTTTGCGGCTCTGGCTCTATGTTCCAGTTTGGCTTTCAGGCCGCTTGGGGCTTTGTTTTTTGGCTGGGTTGGCGATCGAATCGGACGAAAGCCGACCATTGTCATCACCACAACTATGATGGCTATTTCCTGCATTGTTATAGCAAACCTTCCTACTTATGCTCAAATTGGCATCACAGCCGCATGGATTGTCACGATATGCCGTATTTTCCAAGGCATCTCATCGATGGGAGAGGTTATTGGGGCAGAGATTTACCTGGCAGAAACAATTACACGACCGACTATTTTCCCCGTTATTACATTCATGGAGGTTCTCGTTAGTTTAGGGGGAGTTGCTGCCCTTGGGGTTGCTTTTCTTGTTACCTCTTATGGCATAAATTGGCGGTTGGCTTTTTGGATGGGAGCCTTCATTGCAATTGTCAGCGCGTTTGCCAGAAGGCGTCTGCGAGAAACACCTGAATTCCTTAAAGAGCAAAGAAAATGGATGCTGGAAGAAACTCATCGAGCTAACATTGAATGTGATCCGGTTGGGGGGGGCGGTATTTAATGCCACTTGGAAAGAATATATCAATAAAAAAACATTAGCTTCCTATTTTTTTATATCATCTGGAATGGCTTTGACTTTTTATCTAACATTTTTCCATTTCATCCCTGTGCTTAAGGAAAATTTTGGCTATAGTCCTGAAGATATTATTAAGCATAATTTATTCCTGTCTTTTATTCCTATTATTACGGGAATTACTTTGACATACTTAACTTGCTGGATTCACCCCTTGAGAATCCAAAAAATAAGGGCAACTGTGGGATTTTTATTGATCATATTTCTTCCTTTCTTAATAATGAGCGTTGCAAGCCCAATGCATTTGTTTTTGGTACAATCTCTGATCCTTGTTTTCGCATTGGAGGAAACACCATCTATCCCTGTATTTTATAAACATTTTCCCATCTATTGTAGATTTATGAGCGCAACACTTATGTTTGCTTTATCACGAACATTCATGACCATCGTAACATCATTTGGATTGATTTATCTAACAAGTTATTTTGGACATTTTGGAATTTGGGTCGTTGCTTTGCCGATAGGAATCGCTTACCTTTGTGGTATAAGCCATTTTATAGGGTTGGATCGTAAATTAGGGGTATATCCTAACCTTGCCAGGGGGCTACTTTTTGGCGGTCGAGACCCTGCACATGAATTTAATAAGCCTATAGCTTAAGCGCTTTCCATTTCACGATTTTTTGCTTCACTCAACCGATGGAAAAAGGTGTAACGGGGGCATCATTGCTTTTTTTTAGGGTCGTCCTCTTTTTTCCCATATAAAATCACATGTTCGCTTGCCTCTTCTGGCGTGAGTTCAAAAAGATGTATGAATAAATTAGACAATATTCGTGCTGTTGTTGCTTGTACCGCTTGATTTCCCGCCTCCAAATGCCGTAACGTGTTTGCCTTAAAACCGCCAAGGTCTTCAAACTCTTTCCTTGTCAATTTTAATTTTTCCCGCAGGGCACGGATTCTTAGTCCTGGTTCAGGGGATACTTTTTTCTTACTCATTGGTAAAATCTTTTCTTATTAAATATGCCATCGGGCTATATCCATTCTCTGATTTAGGGTGAAACTACAAATGCTATTTGTAAGATAAAATGAATTTTATTGGGCTGAATTCGTCTTTAATGATTTATGGCATTTTACAGGGAGTAGGGGTAAACGTCAACTTAAGAAGCAGCAAATCTTTTTAATCAACTAGATAGCATGTTGTTTGACTTATATGTCAAATAATTAATTATTTGATTTTAAACTATTTTTTAAAAATTAGAGTCGTCTAGATATAGGCGTTTTATCGTTTCTTTATCCATAAAGAATCAGAAATTAGGGACTCACTTGAGTCACAAAAAATCTTATTAGTGACTTATTAGACATTTTTATGTTGACTTATTAGACACTTTAGCTTAAACATATTGATCATAAAATAAATGTGCCAATGTTTCGTTTGAATAGGAGTCTTGATCATGTTACGCCTCGTTCCTGCAACCCCTAAACCCGCTCCCTCCAACCCCAATGACTTTTCCCAAAAACATGCCGACTTTATAAGGCAGTTAAACACGCCTGGATTCTTTTGCGATTTTAAGGAAATTAGCCATAAGCTTTTTTCCTTTTATGCCCAGGACGCATCGCATGGTTTGGTAAACTCCTTTTCCTTGAAAATTCAAGATAATTCTAACCCTACACTTGCTTCAGGCGAGCCTTCAACGCCCGTGCTTGTGTGCGATTTCCCGACAACCGATGGCTCTCAGCTTTCAAAAATTGTTTTGGGGGACGAATACCTTGAAGCAATCCTGATGTTCCAATTTCACTTGAAAGTTTTGGAGGCTCTCTTTTTGTTTGGCATGGATAAGGGAACAGAAAGCTTAATCCTGACCGTTGACCGCGATTATACCGACTGGATTCATGCCTATAGCGACTTCATTGTCTCGAAAGGTCAAGTGATGACGAAAAAAGGCATGCAAACCCAACTTACCATTTCTACAGACATGCAAACTTATGACGCGCTTATTGAGCTTATGGAAATAATGGACGACGGATTCCGTCAGAGCTTGTGGCGGGAGCAACGGGACAATCCAGCCATCCGGTTGTATTTAAAATCCCATGCCCTAGCAGAGCTTTAGGAAAGGACAACCCACATGGTGAATATTATCGGAAAATCCATTTTTTATATAACACTGTATGCCATTGCTTCCTTTGGTTACTATCACAAATCTCTCTACGAAGAAGGCTTAATCCAGGAATATGGTATTAACAGTGACATGGTACGGCTTATGCTGGTTCGCCACTATGGTGGGGAGCCTGGTTACAGCAGCTCTTTCCACTGACGGTTCCCTTAATTCGCTAAATAAATATGGTATTATAGTACCGTATGTGTTAAAATAAACCATTAACACACAAGGTATTATAATACAATGAGCCAGGAACAATTCCTGCTTGACCGCCAGAAGGGAATTGGCGGGTCAGATGTGGCCGCCATCATGGGAATATCCCCGTGGAAAACGCCCCTTGACGTTTACCTGGAAAAAACAACGCCTGTGGGTGATGGCCTTGAACCGGACAAGCCCGCCCTGGCGCGGGGGAGGAGATGCGAGAAGTATATCCTTGAAGAATACACCGACCACACCCTGCAAACTCTGACTCCTGGCCGCCTTATCCGCCATCCTAAATACCCATTCCTGCAAGGTCATGTTGATGCTTTTGTCAAAGGCTATGAAGGCATCGTGGTGGAAGCGAAGTCGGTTGCTGGGTCTCCTAATTCTTGGGACAATGAAATCCCCCCTTATTACAAAACCCAGGTCGCCCATTATGCGCTGATATCGGATTGCGAGCGGGTTGACGTTCCTGTGCTGTTTGACCGCTGGCAATATGCCTGTTTCAGCTATTACAGGGATCCCACATTTGAAGACCAGATTATGCAAGCGTGCCTAGCTTTCTGGCATGATCATGTCTTAAAGGAAAATCCCCCACAACCAAGGAGTTTGCATGATGCCCAATCCCTATATCCAATGCCTGAAGCAACAGGTTGCCAAGCTACAAAGCAAGTGCAGGAAGATTTGGGTCAACTGGCTTGCGTTATGGAAGCGAAGAAAAAGCTGGCGGAAAGGGAAGAATCGATAAAAGTCCGCGTCATGGGTTATATGAAAAACCATGAAACGCTTCTTGATGGCAAAACAATCCTTGCCACATGGAAGGGACAAAAGCGGTCAATCTTGGATACAGGCCAATTGAAAACCAACCACCCAGAGCTTTACACGCAGTATAGCAAAGAGCAAACGATCCGAGTATTTAGATTGAATAGGCTCGCCTGAACATATCCGCCATCCATAGGAACGGGATAAGTTATTATCAACTTCATTATCGATCCTTTATCTCCTGATACCTGCAGAAAGACAGGCTTTTATCGAATTATCAGTTTTATCGCTCCCCAAGGGGGGAATAGCTTTATAATCGCCAATCATCCCTCCCTATTCAACCCACAGGCATGAAGCTCCCTGTGCCAATCAACAAGACAACATGGCAATAACAAAATCAAGCAAGGCCGGAGTGGAAGGAATAGTCAATTTACCCTCCCATACCACTCCTGCCCTATTCCTTACTCAGCTTCCTTGATTTCCATGCCGTGGGCGTCACAGTAGTCTTCGCAATATTCCTTACGGAAGCTCTCAACGTCAACGCCAGGCAAGTCAATAATCAACCATGGGTTTTTGATATCG
>Ga0206857_1054_pt1 | contig 26188 bp, 27 predicted proteins | sample Alteio_BWOrgCont_49_FD_152865 | JGI IMG/M metagenome (GOLD analysis project Ga0206857, IMG submission 152865) | Enriched cells from forest soil in Barre Woods Harvard Forest LTER site, Petersham, Massachusetts, United States -... | ecosystem: Environmental > Terrestrial > Soil > Temperate forest >...
TCACAGTCCAAGCGGCGTTGCCATTTCCCCCATCGCCGCCAGTGCCGCCGTCCGCAGACACGTCAGACCCGGGTTGGCCATCCGTGGGTGGTGTGCCGTCCGCACCATTGGCGCCTGCGGACCCGGTCGTGGTGGTGGCATCCTCCCCAGCCAATCCGGCTGCGCCCGGCGTGCTGTCCGCGTTCACGGTGAGGGTGCCAATCGTTGTCCGGGAGTCTCCGGTGATGGTCCCGGCATTGTCGCTGGTATAACCCTCATGCCCGGATTTGGTCAGCGATTGGAGAGCCACGTTGACCAGCGTGAGGGAGGCATTGAGTTGAGTGCCAAAACTGAGGTCGGCACCTACCGTGTATTGCGTCCCTCCATCGGACATAATGGTAAGTCCGTTTGTCAAAAGGAAGTCCCATTGCGTTGGGTCGATGCCAGTGAGGTTATCAGTTCCAATATTGCCGAGGAGCCGCAGCGTCGCACTCCCTACTCCTTCGTTAAACACAAGATCATTCACCGCATCGGCGACGGTGAGGAACGGCTCCGCCTTGTTATTGAGTGCGCCAGAGCCACCCGTTGGGGAGATGAACGCCGTGTTTGTATAGGTTGGACCGGGGCCGCCATTTGGTATGGCGGACTGAACGGCGGCGATCAGGCAGGTGAGCATTACGGTTCGCTGTAGTACGCGGCGGTCACGGCGATGTTGCCCGCGGCGCTGGTCTGCACCTGCAACTGCGTATCCGCCGCCGCGAGTTTCACCTTGCTGCGCAGAGTGATCTGACCGCCGCCATTGGCCGGCACGTACTCACTGAACAATGTCACCGGCCCGGTCGGGTCAATGAAGTCGATCCGCAGCGCCGTGTCCGAAGAAAACCGGATGTCCGTGACCACGATCCTTTGTCCCGCAGCCGGGGCATCCGTGACCGGCGCGGGACCGCCGCTTTGGTCCGCGCTGGTAAACACAGCACCGCCGACGCCGAGGGAAGTTAGAAAGCCAATCCCGCCATCGAGGGCCATGATCGGCCAGGTGTAAAGTTGGCGCAGCCGCCCGAAGAGAGCGACGCCGAGTCCAGAGAGAGTATCCATAATTTTAGGAGGCCGATCCTTTGATCACAGCGAAGTTGATGACTGCAGCTGCATTGAATGCCGCGCTGGCGTGCAGGTTGGTGATGACAATATCGAAGGCCCCGGCCACCACCTTTTTGACGCCAACCAAGATCGTCCCTGCTCCAGCGTAGGTCGTCGTGACAACCGGAATGTCAGTGGCCGCGACGGACGAATCCGTGACCGTGAAGACTTCCTCGGCCCCGGCGGCGGTCGTCAGGGCCACGGTGGTAATCTGACCGGTGGTTGTGTTCAGGGTTACTCCGGTAGACGAATTGGTGATCTGAGTGACCGTGCCGCCCGCGCCAGCGCCATAGCCCACCCCCAGCGTCGCACTGCTGGAAAGGACGCCGGACGGAAGGCTGACTTGAGCGCCATTCGTGCCGACCAGACCGACCGGCACGACGAGTTGACCGGACGAGTTGCCATAAGCACAAAGCAAGCCCTGAGTCTTCTCGACTAAGGCGAAGGTGATGGTGGCATACGCCGGCAAGAGTGGGTCCAGGGCGAGCGTGCTCTGCACGACGGTGGCGAAATGGAAGGCTTTCATGATGGTTCGGAGTGTTGGGTTTCGAGATTGAAAATGAGGTCAGTTGCGCTCGTTGGTACCTCGACTCGATTCGTCAAGAATTTAATTCACTTCAGACCTGCCCCGGGCCAGCCACGCCGGCGGCGTTGATCGCCTGAGCGCGCGTCCGCGCTTCCTCTGCTTTCGCTTCCAGCAGATGGAGCAACAGGTTTCCAAGCTCGAACCGATGCGCGGAGTTATCGCGCTCCGCGGCCGAGCGCTTCACCTCCAGGGCCGCGGTGCGCTCGGCCTCCACCAGCGGCCGCATGTAGCTTTCCAGAAACCATTTCACTTCTTCGTTGGCGGCCAGCTTCAGCAGGCGTCCGGCTTCGTTCATGACCTGGACGGCGGCTGCCTGCCGCTGCTCCGCGGTCTGGCGCGCTGCCAAATCGGCTATCTCCCGCGCACGCTGGCGCAGGGCGGAATCGAGGTCGGCCATAGGTCAGGCGGTGGCGAGTTGCGGCTGTGCGGGCGTTGCCGTGGCGTGCGGCGCCGATGGCGGTGCGCTGCTGTCGTCAGGCGATGGCAACGCCGATAACGGTGCGCCCGTCGCCGGTTGTTGCTGCGCCGAGGGCGGCGAGGCGGTGATGCCGAAGAGTTTCAACGCCTGCGCCCGCTCGTCCGGACTCAGCGGGCCAATGTCTTTCAGCGCAATAGCCAGTGTTTCCGAGGACTTCGACGGCGTGGCCGAAGCTTGCGCTTCCTGGGCAATCTGGTCGTCCGTCGGATCCTCGATCACCTGATCCGCATCGGGAATGAACAGACTCTTTAGCTGGCCGATGACGAAGGACCGGACCTTTTTCCGCAGGGAAAGCGGCTTGGAGTAATAATCCTGGACGATCTGCGAAGCTTGCTGATTCGTCGCCAGGCTCTCCTCGCCCTTGGCCTTCGTCAGCAGCACCCGCACGTCCCGCGGCAAGTTGCGAATTTCCTCCCGGTTGAGCGTGGCCAACTGATCCTCCCCCGGCACCCACTCGACGGATTCCTCGTCGAGATTTTCCAGCACGGTATCCGCGACCAGCTCGAGCACTTCCTCGATGTCCGTGGCCATAAGTTCTTCCGTGGCCCGCTGGAGGATGTTACCGGTGCGCTCGATATTCCGGACGCCCGTCGCGGTGCCGCTGGCGTTCAGGGCCGCCGATGCGCCATCCGCCGCATTGACCACGCCGAACGAAAGGTCGCCATCCTGGATGAGCTTCTCCATGAGCTCAAATTCCTTGTCGCTCATCTCATTGAGATTCACCCGGAAGACAGGCGGATGACTCGGCCCGTATTGATCGCTGGAACTGGCCGGGATCTTATAAACCTCCGTCCCACCGATGGTGAGTTGCTGGCCTTGATACTCGGCTTTCCAGCCGTCCTCGTGCTGAAAGGTCAGGCTGCCGGTCTTGCTCGACTTGAGCGCCGCGCGATTGAACCAGACATCGATGGCCAGGTTCTTATCGGCGAACTTTTTGTAAACACCCACGCCGTAGGCGCGGCCGGGCTCGCTCTCGACGCCGCGCAGGAGCACGAAGGGCGGGCGCTTCATCTTCAAGTTGCCCAGATACTCCGCATAGACCGGCAAGCGCTGGCTGTAGTCGATGACGAGGAAAATCCACGATTCGCACTGGTCGTCCTCATTCACCCGGACGCGAAAATACGTCTCGTGGACATTGACCATCCGGCGCGAACTGCCTTGATAACTTTCGCCCGCCTCCCAGTTAGGCTGGCTGGCCTGGGACAGCGCCCCGGTTTCCCGCAGCGGCAGATATTGCTCGGCATAGCCGGCGTTTCGGTAGCGGGCGGTCATCGAGTCCAGCGGCTCGTCGTAGCAGTGAACCATGATGTCACACGCCGGGTCCCGCAGGCTCGGGCATTTCGTCGGGTAAAGAAAATCCTCACAGAACAAGCCGGCAACATTGAGCCCGCGGTGATGCGTGATCGTCTGCGTGAGATTCTTGACCAACCGATAGACCGGCTGCCCTTGCAGGACGAACGCCGGCTCTTTCTTCAGCCGCAGTTGGATCCCGACAGCGCCCGGCGGCGCCTGGGGCGGCGGCGCGGTCGGGTCCGGCGTGGTCGGATCGTCCTTCACCACACCGAGACATTTCCCGGCCGCGTCGACATAGAAGCGGAGAAACTCGTCCTTCGGGAAAATGTAATCGCCGCTCGGCGTCTTGACCGGAACGACCTTTGAGCTATCCACGGGTGTTTGATCGGCAGCCGCAGAGGCGTCTTGGGTTCCGTCGGATGCGTCACCCTCTTCGGGACCAGGGCCTGAATGACCCTCCGCGTTCGCCGTCGGCTGGATCATCACCACTGTATCCCCGACGAACTGCGTCTGGTCGAGATCATAGGTGACCTTGATCGGCCGTTCCCCTTCCGTCAGGGCCACGCGAATGCTTTCGGCCAGCACCTGGCGCATGGCCGAGTTGGAGATTTCATCCTGCACGAGCTTCTCCGTCTGCTTGGCCAGCTTGGCATCGGCCGGATCATCGCACGCCTCAGGCATGAACGCGCAGAAAGGGTCGCTGCCCACGAGGTCGCCGGAATGTTGCGCTGCTAACATGCGCACGATGCGCGAGGGGATATTCAGCGACCAATTGTTATCGAGAAAGATCCCGCCCAACGCTTTCCGATGCTCCATGTTACCCTGATACATGATGCGCGCGCACTGCCGATCCCAAGCCCAGGTGCCCTCGCCCGCGATCGGTTGGCCGAAGTGCAGCCCCATTTCCGCCCGGCAATCATCGATCCGCAAACAAGCCTGCTCGGTGATTTCCACGAGCCGCCGCGGGTCGATGCCGAGAAAGTCTGGCGGCTGGGATTTGGGCTTCGGTTGCGGTTGGGTGGCCCTGGCCGCATCCCCCGCACGCGCAGGGATGGGCAGGGACGGATCGGGGTCGAGATTGAGAAGGTCGTCCATCCCATGGTGCGTTGGGACCGACCGGGAAACTGTCAAGGCTGATCTTCCCCGCGGCACCCGGGGCGGGTGCTCCCTTTTTTTCTTAATCTTATTCGTAATCTTTTTCTTCTGCAGCAGTCGCTTTGTCTGGCAGTACGGAAGGCGGGAAAAGAAAATGAACAAGAACAAGATAAAGAAAAAGAGCCGGAGCGGGTGCCCTACGCCTTTGGCGCTGCGCTCCGCGATAGGCGCTGTCCAAAGAGCCTCACTGCGGGGCCGATGTTAGGAACCTTAACTAAAGCCACTCGCCCGCTTGCTCCCGCGTTTGGCTTCGCAATCCGCGATGTGCTTTCGCGTCGCGACCCGATACGACAGACTCTCAATCCCCCTTTTTCGGATTCGCCTGCCTCGCGGTCATTGCCAGTTATCCCAGAAGCGTTTACAATGGCACCCTCAAGGCTTCCGCTACGGCCATAACCATGTTTACCGAATCCGCTGAACTTTACGATCTCATCTATGCGAGTTTTAAGGACTATGGTGCTGAAGCCGCACAGATCGCGGCGCTCCTGGGCGCGATTCGCCCCGGTGGCAAAACCGTGCTGGACGTCGCTTGCGGCACCGGCGAACACGCCCGCCTCCTTGCGGTCAATCATGGTTTTATTGTGGATGGACTGGATCTCGATCCGCAATTCGTTCAGATCGCCCGCCAGAAACATCCGGCCGGCCAGTTTATCCAGGCGGATATGGTCGCTTTTCAACTTCCTCAGCGATACGACGCCATCGTCTGTCTTTTTAGCTCGATCGGCTATCTGCGCACATTGGATCGCGTCATCGGCTCGTTACGATGCTTTCGCGAGCACCTCGCTCCGGACGGGGTGATCATCGTCGAACCGTGGTTTGCGCCGGGCGTCCTCGACCCCAACAGGGTCTCACGGCACCGCGGTGAAGCCCCAGGCATTCAAGTGGAAAGGGTAAGTCAAATCGAAATAAGCGGTCCCATCTCCCGAATTCATTTCGACTATGTCATCACCGATGCCACGGGAGTTCGCGAAACGAGCGAGATTCATGAATTGGGCCTCTTTACACCAGGAGAGATGCTCCAGAGTTTCCAGGCTGCTGGTCTGGAAGTCCAGCATGACCCAAAGGGGGTCACCGGCAGGGGCCTCTACATCGCCAAAATAGCGGGTTGATCCGACGCTTTATCCCGTTTGTTGCCTTTGCTTCTGATTTTACAAACACACCCCGGTCCCCTCCGCCTCCTCGCTGGGCCAGGGAATGGTGGGCCTGCGGCCCTCAGGAGAGTGCATGACACGCGCGCGCGAATTGCTTGCTCTGGCAAAGTGCCTCTCGCATACATGGGATTTGCCCCTTCCAAAGAAACTGTGTGCGCATTGGACACGGCCGACCACGACCAGCTACTACCGAAGTAAAGGAACAAAATGAAAATCACTTGGGAATTCTCTGGCGGATTACCGGCGGGCTTCGGTTTGGCCACGACTATCGTGAGCTACTGCGCCGTCCACGACATCCACTTGCCGTACCTATTTATCGGCGGGGCGCTCCTCCTCATCGCAGGACTCGGCATCACCCAGGGGGCTCAGCGACTTCAGCGGAAGGATAGAGAGAAGGCGGAGAAAGCGGAATTCCAGAATACCAAGCGCACCTAATATGAGACTCCTTCTGATTGTTATCTTAACCGCGGCTTTTGTTTTCGATTGCACCGCAGCGCCGGATTCCCGTGCCACCGCCATTGATTGGAGTTCCAAGGATATCCAAGTCATCGGTGCAGGCGACGATGTGCGGATCGTTCTGCATACCGCCGGCACGATGGGAAGGCGCCTGATCCAGGTCGGAGTGGAGGCCTTTGGTGACGATTCGTATGCCACACTCACCTACCAGGTGATTCAGAACTTTGCGGAATCTTATAAATCGATGGAACCCTACGATGTCACTTGGACTATGCCAAAGGGGGAGTTCGACAGGCTCCGTTCGAAGCGCAAATTCTATGTTTTGCGGCGGGACGACGCGATTCTGAAAGCAGCCGAAGTGGCGGAGATAAAGGCGAACTGGAAGGTGGAGTAATGGACGTTTTCAGCGCGCATCAGCAAGCAGTGTCGCAAGTGTTCATTCTCGATGAATAAGATCAATCAGATCGTGCTGCGCGATTGCGCTTTGCTCATGGCTTCTTTCTGGTGTTGGGGCACCTGCGTGGCGCAAGTCGCTGAGAACGCACCAAAGTTTCCTGGAAGTGAGTTGCCGGTAGCGCAAGCGGTAGATCGTTCCATCATTATCGCCACGGGCGTTCTTTTGAAACTCGATCCTCCAATACCCACTGCTCCTGGACAACTGTCTTATGAAGATGTCGTCTTCAAAGTTAAGAAAGTTTTGAAGGGAACGTGTGGAGGGACAGTGTCCATGAGAGTGATTGTACACCCGGACCTTTACGAGGTGACGCCAGTATCGGGTCGCAAATACATCTTAATCGTTGGGTTAGACGAGGACGAACGGAAAAAGCTTTTAAAATGCCTGCCGCTCCGGGCGCAGACTTTGCGCGAAGTCACCGCCGCGATTGCCGGAAGCCATTAGAGCTGTTTAAATAATGTCGTAGCCGTTTTTAAACGCAGATTCGAGGCTTTGCGAGAAGTCCGTGGTGCCGTGGGGACAAAACGGAGAGGAAAAAGAGAGGACCGCAGAGGAAAAAGCAGCCCTCCCTTCCTCTCTCCGACCTCTCTGCGCATTGTCCCCACGGCACCACGGACCTCTCGCAAAGCCTCGAGTCTGCGTTTCGTTTGGCCATGCTTCCGTTTGAGGGATGGCCACAGTTCAACTTAAACCGCTCTAAATCCGTGAAATCCGTGGTCAAAAAAGTTCCGGGATCATCTTAGCCGGATGTTAAATATCACTGCGAAATCGTCTCCCGGCTTCCTCTGGTCTGTCTTTTGCTCATATTTCAGTGCCCAGTACGAAACCCATTGGCCTCTGCCAGGACACCCACGTCTTCCCCATGCGCTCCCTGCTTCCACTGCTTCTCATCCTGGGCGCCATCGCCCTCCAGGCCGCCGAACCCCATCCCTCCTTGCCTCCGCCCGTCATTCCCGAATGTCTCGGCGTGAATATCGACTTCACCGAACCCAAGCCCGGCGAACTCCAGATGCTCGCCGCGGCTGGATTCCGCTGGGTGCGCCTCGATCTCTCGTGGGCCTCCACCGAGCGGAAGAAAGGTGAATACGATTTCTCCGCCTACGATCGTCTGGCCGCCGGTCTCGCGCAATTCCAGTTGCGGGCCGTCTTCGTCCTCCGCGACGGCAATCCGCTCTACGCCGACCCCGGCGACACTCCCCCCTTCGACTCCCGCGAAGCGACCGCCGAGTTTCGTGCCGCTTTCGCCGCGTGGACCGTCGCCGCCGCGAGCCATTTCCGCGGCCGCGGCTATCTCTGGGAAATGGGGAATGAATTCAATCGGCAGACTTACCGCCAGGGGCTGAGCGACATCCGCGGCTACATCACCCGCACGGTTGCCACCGGCGAAGCCCTCCGCACCGCGGGCCTGCTCGGCCCCCAAGGCGAGGCCTTCATCGGCCCCGCCACGGGCGGCGTCGACCTGTATTTTCTTGAGGCCTGTTTTAAGAAGGGGCTGCTTGGCTATTGGGATGCCGTCTCCGTCCACCCCTCGCGCCACGACGCCCCTGAGACTGTGGAAAAAGACCTCCGCCAGCTCCGCCTTCTCATCCGCAAATATGCGCCCGCGGAGAAAGTCATCCCGGTGATCAGCAGCGGCTGGGGTTACTCCAGCACTTCGCCCGCGCTCGGCCACGATGACTTGGCGCGCCGCGAGACGCAGTCCCGCTATCTCGCCCGCGAATTCCTGGCTAACATCGCCAATGATGTCGCTCTCTCGATCTGGGCCGACTGGCGCGACGACGCCACCAACCCAGTCCCCGCCGCGCGCGGCTTCGGCCTCATCGAGCACGAATACAATCCCACTCGCACTTCCGCCTTCCAGCCGAAACCGGCTTACACCGCCATGCAAACGCTGGCCGGGGAATTCGCGGGGTTCCGCTTCAATAAACGCCTCCATTCCTGGGATAGCGAAGACGATTACCTCCTGCTCTTCGAAAAGCAGGGCGATGTCCGCGCCGCCGCCTGGACCATCCGCGAGAAACCCACCAAGATCGCGATCCCAGCGAGTCCTGGTGACCTGACGATAACGAATGCCGAAGGCCGCATGTTGATGTTACCCGCCAAGGACGCAGTGCGGAACGATTTCGGGCTCAAGTTCACCCCCAGCGCCTTGCCGGTCTACTGCCGCTTTGCGCCGCCGAACTATCTCCTGCGCACCGCCACCACCGCCACGCGGCTGCCTCTCGAGTACGTGTTCAGCATCCCCGGCACCTCGGCCCCCTTGCATTTCGTCTACAAAAACTGCTCCGGGCAAAACGTCACCACGCGCATTACCTCGCGCGACGAACGCGCCAACGAGAAATGGACCATTCTCGATGATCGAAAAGACACCCGCCTCATCGCCGGCGGCGCGTGGGGCGACACCCTCATCGCCGCGCAATCCTTCTCCCAGAACTCCCCGACCAGCGCGCTGCTGCTCGGGATCGAAGTCCGCCCCCTGGATCAGTCCGACGATGATCGGGTCATTCCCATTGTGCAGCGGGTAAGTTTGATTCCGTCCAATCCATTGACCGTCACCCGGATGCCCGCCCCGCCCGATGAAGTCCTCGTCCGGATCGAAAACCTGTCCCACGAACTGTGGCAAGGCCAGGCGATGGTCAACGGACCCGTCGGCGAATGGCGAGGGAAAGGCCGCGGTAGCGCCCTCTCGGAAACCATCCCCCTCACTTTACCCCCGGATTCGCCGTCCCTGCTCGTCCATCTCCCCAGGAAGAACGTCGAGAAAGAAACCTGGTGGCAGGGCATCGGCGCCCTCACCCTCCTTTCGCCGAACGGCCAGCGCGCGGAATTCCCGATCACCGACGACCGCTTCTTCGAACTCGATCTGCCCAACGTGCAAGTGGTCGCCGACGGCGATCCCAAAGTGCAAGTGCAATCGACCCACGACGCCACGCCACCGCCAGCCGGCCCGCTCCTGGAGAATCTCAGCGCGCTGCATATCCAGTACGACTTCAGCGCCGGCTGGAGATGCCTGAAAGTGATCAACCCGACCTGGCCGCCCGCGAGTGAGAAGAATCTCATCGGCCGGCCCAAAGCCTTCGGGCTGTGGATCCACGGCGACGCCCGAGGCTGCGTCGCCCACATGCGCTTCGTCGACGCCAGCAACCAGTTTTTCCAAACCAGCGGCGTGAAGGTGGATTGGACCGGCTGGCGCCATGTTACCTTCCCCATGGAACACCAGGAAGACAAGAAGCTCGAATATTGGAGCGGAGCGGATGACGGGGAGATACACTACCCCATCGACCTCGATTCCGTCCTCGTGCTCGACAACGAAACCCGGAAGCCCATCCAAGGCGAAATCTATATCTCCGGCCCCTCGTTGATTTTTTGAGCCCCGCCACCGGCGGTTAGCCGGAACGATGCAGTTGAAATACTTTTTAAAATGCAGAGAGGGAAGAATGTGATCAGTAATCAGTTGTCAGTAATCAGTCCAGAGTACGCCTGCGCAAACGAGTGAGCACTGATGACTGATGACTGATGACTGATGACTGATGACTGATGACTGACGTCACCGCATATCCACTTCCTCATACTTGAGCGTGTTCCCCTCGTTAATCCTCCTCGGAGCGTGAGGCGTTTCGTGCCCGAAAAGGTCCTTCGGAGGCTCCCACTTTTCATAGACTCCCGGTCCGATCCAGGATGACGCATTTTTTTTGGGAATCAGCGTCAACGTCTTGCCATCGTAGCGAAACCGCTCGTCGTCCAGCACTAGGATGCGCTCCGCCGGCAGGTAAAAGCCCTCCGCGTCACCACTCAGAATCTCATCGGACGTGGCCGACGCGCTTTTGCAATCCCCGTTCTCCGCCAAATGGAAGAGGGGTGTCTGATGGTCTACTTCGGGGCCCCGCCAGTCGCCGGCCAACTCCGGCGGAATCAGCAGCATCCCTTTCGGAACGCGCTTGGTAAACTTCGAGATGATATACACGTTTTCGAGCGTGTGCGGATCGGTGACCGTAGTGGAAGCTCTGATCACGCCGATCGCCCACTGATTCGCCGGATAAAGCCCGGCGTGGTAACGCCAGGGCGGCTCGGGCTTCGGTGGAATTCTGAGCCACGAAAATGACGTATCCCGGTTCACCGTTGCCGGTTTCCCAAGAAATTGAAACGCCGCCTTTTCCCCATCCATCTTCTGCTCCTCCTGGGACAGGCTCAGACGCGCAAATCCCTGCACCGCCTTCTCGCGGGCGGCCGCGTCCTTCGGCGCAATCAACGGATTGTAACGCAGAAAAGTCAGTCGCTCCAATGGTCCATCCAGCTTTTTGAAAACAAAATAGTCCGGCTTCTCCATCGCTTCCGACGCCGTTTGCAGCGCCTGCATCTCGAGCGACCACTTTCCCACCGGAAAGGCGATCGTTCCCAAACCCTCCACATCCGCGATTCTGGAATACGTCGTCTCCTCGGCCCGCGCGCCAAGCACCGTGATCGCCAGCATGGCCAGGCATTCCAACGCGGTTTTCATTGGGACAATCCTCTCCCGCCATGGCGATTATTCAAGGCGCTTTACGCCCGTGGCCGGAAGGCGCGCACGGCGCGGAGCGTCGTTACAGCCTGTAGCGTCGGTCTATGACCGTCGGACGCTTTCTTAGTTACGCGCCGTTTCGCAGATGCCGCAGAGAGGAAAGAATGCGTCCCGCATAGCGCTTGCGTTCTTGTAGTGCGGCGGCCCTCCGCCGCTTTGGGAGTGAGCGTCGGTTCGTTCCCAGCGTACCGGACCACCTGCGCCCCCTTCCCAAAGCGGTGGAGGGCCACCGCACTACAAGAACGCTCACGCGTCAGCCCTAGTCATCCTCCTGCCCACGAGCGTCCGACGGTCCCGCATGCGGGCCCCCGGAAGAAGCACCGCCGACAATGAGCGCGGCGCTTTGGGAACGAGACGGAATGGATGGGACGCCCTCCCGGGGAAACGCTTGCCTCGACCCGTTCCTTCCAACAACCTCTCACCCGCACCATGAAACGCTTCTGTGCTCTCCTTCTCGTGGCGCTTCCGGCGTGTTTTCTCCACGCGCAATCAAGTTCGAATCCGGCTCCCGCGGCGGCGCCGCATGCACCTGCTGCGCCGCACGCTCCTGCGGCGCCTACGCGGGAACGCCTTGCGCAATGTCTCGCGCGGATGGCGGCCCTGGGCGCCGCGCCGGCCATCGAGCAGGTGGAAAGCTTTTCGTTGGCGAAAGAGTTTCCTTTTCTGGGTGCGCAGGCTGGCGATGACCAAGGGTGGCGGGTGCGACTGGCGACGACGAAGCTTCCCTGGCCCGAAAGGCTGCCAGGCCGGCCCGACGCCTATCCGCGGTGGGTCACGGTGTTTCTCGATGCCGGGGCGGAGCGCATCCTGGCCGTCACGGCGCGGGCGGAGGACCCGACTGCCGACCCGGCGGCCGTGCCGGCCAAAGCCGATCGCGCGCTCCTGACGCGCATGTCTGGCGACCTCGGCCCGTTTTCCCAAGTGAGCCCGAAGCTGACTTTCATGGATGCGCTGGTGCGGGTTTGTGGTGGCGGATCCGGCTATCCACCGCTGGCGCGTGACATCGATGCTTACCATCTCCGATATCTTGAGTCTGGACGGCCCGAGCGGTCCGTGTGGCTCGTCGACCTCCATGGTCTGCCAGAGATGCCGATGAGCGTTCCGGTGTTGTCGCCCCCGGTTAAACTGAAACCTTCGGGCAAGCGTTTCAGCCACGCGTGTATCATGATTGACGCCGCTACCGGGGAACTCCTTTATCCGATGAGTTCGGACACGCCAGATGACCGCTTCCCGGATCGGGAGTAGCGGGTCAGGGGGATAGCATCGAGAAATGGACTCGTTCCCTGCGTCACCCATGACCGCCATCAGGCCGGCACGCATCGATGAATTGGACATCCTGCTTGGCATCGTCCGGTCGACCATTCGCCAGATGGAATCTCAAGGCATTTTCCAATGGGATGACGTTTACCCAGACCGAGCGACACTGCAAAAAGATATCGAAAAGCGGCACATGCAGGTCATCGAAAACCGCGGAGAAGTCGCCGGCATGGTGGCGATCAACGATGAACAGTCACCCGAGTATCAGGAGGTCCCTTGGCAATATTCCGAACCGGCGCTGGTCATTCACCGTTTGATCATCGACCCCGCGCAGCAAAGGAAGAAACTCGCCTCACAACTGATGGATTTTGCGGAACTTGCGGCCGCCGATGCGAAATGCGAGAGCATCCGCCTGGATGTCTTCGTGTGGAACCCCTCGGCGATCACCTTTTACAAAAAACGGGGATATCGGCAGGCCGGGACAGTCTATTTCAGAAAAGGCCCCTTCCTCTGCTGCGAGAAACATATCGCGAAGATCTCACCGAGCTTCCGGCATTAGTGGGAGAAGCCCCTCGGGGAGAATTAGGGCTCAATCAACATCTCTCTCGCCTGACCCCTAATTCGTCACCCCTAATTCGGGGAACTTACTTCCACCCGTGGCGCTTCGCTTCGATATCTTCGAGGTTCAGTTTGAAGAAATCCATGGCGCCGACGATGTAGAGATCGTCGCCGGTTCGCATGAGACGGCCATACGTCGGCTTCTGTTTCTTGTCCTCCCACAGCGCCACGGTCTTGCCGGTCTCGAGATCGAGCGCCACCATGTCGAGGCCGAGGAGTAGCACCTCGGTCACGTAATCCGGAAAACTCGAGACCTTGAGCCCGGAGATCTCCTTGATCACCGCACCTTTGGCATCATACCAGCGCACGGTCCGCTCATGCTGATGTTCCCCGACCAGGTTGCTGGAGCTATAAACCCAGGGCGCGATCCAGCGTCCCTCCACGGTGCCGAGCTTCTCTCCCGGAAAGGTGGCCGGCGGCGAAGACGGCACCTCGGCGGCGGCCGGATGAGAGAGCGCCTGGAGCAGCACGGTCAGCAGGCCCGCGCGGATAGTCGAGGTCGATGGAAAGAGATTCATGCCCTGGAGGAGTAAGTCTCACGCATAGCTCTTCTTTCTGATAGGAGCAACCGCAAAGGCCTTGGATCGATTGATATGTTGCGCCGCAGTCACTTCCTGTTTTCCGTGGGATCGCTGTTGCTCAGCGGGCTGCTTGTCTAGTAGGAATAGGGGTCGGTCTCATTCTCCTGGGTGATAGAAGGAGATTCTTTAACCACGGATTACGCGGATGACACGGATTGAAGAGTTCCTTAATCCGTGAAGCCGAGTCTGCGACTCGAAGCTTGGCGAGAGGTCCATGGTGCCGTGGGGACAGCCGAGTCTTCGAGACGCCTACGGCGCAATGGAGGCAAAGGTCCATGGCGCCGTTTCGACAAGCTCAAGGCCCCGAGCCTGCCGATGGGCAACCTTTAAAACCTCGGTGTTTTGTGAGGGCATGGGCGCCTCCTTTCTGGGTTGCGCTGTTGTATGGCAGCGCAGTAAAGTGTGGGTGCCTACCGTTGGTGGACAAGCCACGATTAAAGATATGAATTCACTGCGCTTTCTCGCGTTGTCCGCCTTGTGTTTTTTTGTCTCAACTGCCCTTGTTATAGGCCGAGCGGAGCCGGTCTGGTCGGAGGAGGAACTCGTTGCAAAAGCGGATTTGGTGGTCATCGCCACTCCCACGACAACCAAAAGCACGACTGAGCGCACAAAACTTGAGTGGTGGAATTTGATTGGAGTCGAAACCCAGTTTTCCGTCTCTAAAGTCATCAAAGGCGATCAGACAATTAAAACAGTAATTCTTCACCACTATCGGTATGCCAAAGATGAACACGGTCCCGGCGACTATGGGTTATTGTCATTCGACCCAGCGAAGAACCAAAGCTTCCGTCTTTTCCTCGTCCGCGAGCCTTCTGGTCGTTATACGCCAGTGGCGGGGCAGTTGGATAACCTTGGCGACAGTGTGCAGATAATCAGGAAATGATCTTTGGCGTTGGAGGCTTACCGAAGAATTACCTGAAACCGTAAGAGGAGCATTTCTGACAGACTGTCAGAAATATTGACTGCCCCCTAATTCCCTACGATTGGAGAACCACTTCCAAAAGTCCAGCCGTCGGGTTACCTCAGGATCATTTGTCTGTGTCATCCCCTTTCCCGCTACTGTTCTTCCGCTCATCGACGATGAGGTAGCCTTTACAGTGCCGATTATCTGGTCCAAAGGCAATCTTGATGGTTTGTCCGGCTGCGAACACTCTTGCATTCCAAATCAGAAAAACGTTCTCCCGTGAGAAGAAACGCTTGATGCATTCATCCTTTTTCCATTCCACCACCACGGACGTGTCAGTGACCTCCACCACCCTGGCGATCAGGCTGCGATCTGAAATCGTGTCGGGAGCGCGGTTCTCGTCCATCAGCACGGCTGACTTGAGATTGTGCGCTGCCTCGTCTTCCATAAACGTAAAGTCATAGACCTGGCCGACCTTGACATCCTTGATGACGTTTTGCCGGGGATAGGTGAAACGCGCCGACACATAGGACTGGAAATTGTCATCGAGCCTGAACTTGACTGTCAGCTTGCTCGCGGGCTTGCCCTCCACGAACGAGACGCAATCGGTCACGACAAATTTTGCCTCGGTTCCCTGCCCTGGCGCGTCTCCGGCCGGCTGGGAATCATCTTTTGCCAATACCCGACACCCACACCACGCTGCCAGGAGGGTCCAAAGGAGGAAACGCATGCGTTTACCCTGGCGCAACGATGCCAGAATAACAACGACGAAAGGAGGCGCCATGCCCTCAAGGAACACCGAGGTTCTGAAGGAGATCCTACAAACGCTGGAGATCACAGAACCACACGCCCTGGCCCGACTGGAAGATCCCTTCAAGAGTCTTCTCCTCGTCGTGGCTGGCAATGAAACCCGGAAGCCCGTCAAAGGCGAAATCCATATCTCCGGTCCCTAGTTGATTTTTTGAGCCCCGCCACCGGGACTGAGAGGGCAAATGCCCAAAATAGTTTTCGGATAGCCAAGCCGGAGGCTTGGAGGACGTTAGCCGGCGGTAGCACCGCCGGATAGCGTCCGAGCAAAGCGTTGCATCCCGGCAGGGATGCGGGAGATGCCCTATCAGGGACGCGGAAGTTTCTAGATCGACCATTCCCCCGCCCCTGCCGGGGCGGCGCCGATTTATCGCTTTTCCCGGCGGTGGTACCGCCGGCTAATATCCTCCAAGCCTCCGGCTTGGTTATCCGGAAACGTTTTTCGGTAGACGCTCTAAACTAACATCCTCGGTGCCATTCGGTATGCTCTACACCATCTGGAAGGGCCGAAGGCCCGACAATATCTCAGCCCAGGGCAACGCCCTGGGAAATTGTCCCACACCACGACCAAGCCCTGAAGGGGCGAAACAACTGACCCAGACGAACGACGCCAGTGCGGTGTTTGTGAACACGCCGTGCGGCACGTTCTGGAGAGCCAGGGCCCGGTGATGCCTCAGTCCAAGGCCACGCCGTGAGCGGGGTCAAGAGTGGACCCGTTGACCGTCCATCTTGCCCCAAAACAGCTTGTGACCCGACGGGTTTGGGATAATATCGCGGCCCAAGTTCCCCTCAACTTATGAACGACCAACCAATTGGGAAATCCCAGTCTGTTTTTTTAAAAGCATCCCCATCGCATCCTACCGGGAAGAATTGCCTGATGAAAACGATTCGCATTTTCAGCCTGATGCTCGCCACGTGCGGCGCAGCCATTTTGCCGACTTACTCCTCGAACGCCGAAGATTTCGACCGCCGCGGCGGCATTGCTTGGGAGGAGATCGAGCGTCTCGTCGCGCAAGGGGCAGTCAAGGAATCAGCACTGTTGAGCCACGACACCTCCGATCCTTACAAGGACTTGCCGGAGGAGGGCGCCGTGCTCGTGGGATTTGAATTCATTATGACGCCATTCAAGAAATCACCGCGCACCGTGCGCGGCATCCGCGCGATCTTTCTGACGAGGCACGGCGAGATCAAAGGCGCCCAGCACGGCGCGGAAGTGGGCAAGCCCACCGACATGAACGTCGTGGCCAGGCCAGGCTATGCGGTCGGCAAGGTGACCGGCCAGTTCGATGGCGTCGCCATTCGGCGGCTGCGCATCCATTTCCAACGCATCGACGGCGTCAAACTGGACGCCAATGACGCGTACGATTCTTCGTGGTTCGGCATCTATGATCGCAACCTGACGACGGAAGCCACCATCGAAACCAGGGACCATGTGCCGGTAGGCATCGCCGGACGATCCGGCTGGGGTCTCGATGGAATGAAGTTGGTCTTTGTGGAGTAGGGATCCAATCCCGTTCGCCCAGCCCGCCCCGCCAAACGACCTCCGACTGTCAGGGAAAGAGGGTCAACTCTTGACACGCTAACACGGAAGGCTTTAAAGGAGAACCCCGGTAGTTAGTCGGACACCTCGCCCTCAGCCACACTTCGTAAACGTGATGTCCAGTGTCCAGAGTTGCCCCGTTTAGTTTAGTGTAGTTTGTTGTAGTTTATTGTGACTTCTCCACTTGTAACGGCGGTCCCGCGACCGCGCATAGGCATTAAACTTAAAGGCGAGCCTTAGATTTAAAACGCAGATTCGAGGCTCGGCGACTCGAGGCCTTGCGAGAGGTCCATTGCGCCATAGGCGTCTCGCGGACTCGGCTGTCCCCATAGCGCCATGGACCTCTCGCCAAGCCTCGAGTCTGCGTTTAAAGCCTTTGGTTTTCCGTCCGCTTGGCGCGGCGACGCGTGAGAAAAGAAGGCTTCTTTAACCACGGATTTCAGGCATGTAGTCATTCAAGTTTTTTTACATAGAGTTTTGTTTTTCTCTGCTGGCCGCAGGCCAGTGCCTTGTCAGTTCCCCCCGAACGCCTGCCGCGGCGAGCGGCGCGGGGTTTGGGGGCGCGCAACCCCCATTAAACCGGTTCGTCACGTCGGGCTTGGGGTGAGGATTCTTTTTTGCAGTTCCAGGATGCATGGTTGCAGCTTGGCGGGCAGGCCCAGTTGGACGCGCAGGCTCTGACCGAGGGTCACGGCGAGTTTTTGGAGCTTGGTCGCCAGGGTCTGGTTGGCCTCCAAGGCGAGGGGTGGGTTACCTGAAAGCAGGTGCCAGACTTGGACAACCAATTTGCGGGCGACTGCCGCTGCGGCGATATGGCGATGTCCTTTGCGGGCGAAGAGCTTCCAACCCCATTGGCCCAGCGCCGTGTTGCGCCCCATGCGGAGGACCGCCTGCGCACCTTGGATGAGGAGATGGCGCAGGTCGCTGCGCCCGCGTTTGCCCACGCCGATTTTGATGTTCTTGCCCAGCCCGCTTTGCCGTTGACCAGGGTTGAGGCCGATGTAAGCGACGAGCTTTTCCGGGGCTTCAAAGCGCCGCACCTCGCCAATGATCGCGACCAGGGCGAAAGCATTGATCGCGCCGATCCCCAGCAGCTTCATACAACGCAGCATCAACGGCTCTGCGGAGACCTCTTGGGCGATGAGTCGGGTCAGCCGTTGGCGGCGCTGGAAGGCGGTGTCGAGCTGCTCGAAGTAGGTCGTCAGCAGTTCGCTTTGCAAGGCCGACCAGACGCGCTGTTCGCGCAGCCACGTGCGGGTGCGCTCCTCCCGCAGGTTGCGCCGGCCAGGGCGGATCGCAAACTGGTTGAGGTAGCTTTTGAGCGTGTTCAGGGCGGCGGTGTGTCCGGCCACGGCCTTCTGGTGGGCGTGCAGTAACTCACGCCGCTCGCTACTGGGCGCGTCCGGCACCCAGACACAGGGAGCATCCCCCGCCAGATAGACCCGGACGATGCGCGCCGCCGCCATCTTATCGTTATCCGCGTAGGTCTTGGCATGTTTGCCCACATGGCCACTTTCCAGCACCACCGCGCGCCGACCCAGCGCGAGGAGTCGCCGGTGAATTTCAAAGCTATTGGAACCCGCTTCCAGGAGGAAGAGATCCTCACTCGTAAACTCCTCGCTCACCCAGTTCAAGAGACTCGCGAGGTTCAGGTTGTCACGAGCGCAGAGTTGGCGCGCGTCGTGGGGCGTGCGGCCCCGGAAGACGGCCGCAGTGTAGGTGTCCGGATGGCAATCCAGACCGATGATTCGGCCCTCGGTCGGAGGCCGGGGAGCACGGTAGATCTCCGTGACCCGGCGTTCGGCTTTTTCTTGAGGGATGGTTGTTTTGCGCGTTGGGTTTGGTTTTTTTATTGGTCGTTCTCCACAGGTTGAGGTTAAGGATGGAGGCAACCGGCGCAGGCAGCCGATTTGAGTTTGATCCACGGACGGAAGATTGCAGTCAGGCATTCGGGGTCTTGCGCCCCACGATGGTGCTTTCCGCCTCGGTTCAATCACAGATTGGAGCAGTCAGCTCAGCGTAATCATCGAACCTTGGGATCTTCGGCCACCCACGCGTGTTGCAAGCACTCACGGGTTTCACGAGGAACGTTGGCCCAAACTTTTCGGTCTGCCTAGCGCCGGTTGCTGAATGACTTCATACCGTCACAGATGACACGGATTAAAGGATTCCTTAGTCCGTGAAATCCTATTGCCCGACGCTTACGCGTTTACTGGAGTTGGTCGATTACGAATTGCTTGCAGCAGGGGCACTCTCCGCGATCACCAAGACGGTTGGAGCGGCCGTCGTAGAGTGGGCCTCTACAGCGCGGGCAGGAGAAGCCCAGGGCGATGCTTTGACGCTTGCTGAGTCGAATCACGTAGATGATGCCAAGGATTTCAACAACCACGGCAACGGCAAGGAACGACAGCAGCACCGTCAGCGAAAGAGGGAAGTGCAGGCTGGCCAAAATGATGCCGCACAAAAGTCCAGCGAGCAGCAGGACACGGTTGTTGTGGCTGCGGGCCAGCTTCCGGCGCAGTTCTTTTAGTTGTGGCGGGAGAGAGTACATCTCGGAATGCGATGTTGAACGAAAACGGGGGCAGGGGAACGAGTTTTTTCTCGTTACCAAAGCCTCACCCCGCAGTCGCGGGGTAACGAGAGGCAAGATGCGTTCCCGAAGCGCTTCGCTAATTGCTGGCGACCGCCATCGCCACCCTGCGGGCAGACTGCGTCTGGCCTCTCGCTCCGCTCGAGTTTGGGAACGAGGGAAACTTGTCGGTGGGGAAGAGGGAGGCAAGCCCAAGTTTCCCCCGCTTAATGCGTTAGTTTCGGTGTGTGCCAAGAGCGTAGGTCAGGGGAAATTGGAACGGCTTCCATCCTGGAAAGCTCCACGCATCTCCGATGGCGTTGACCACAGCAGAACGCACCTTTAAGGATTCGCCCGAGAGGACATTGGCAAACTGACGATCACCCCACCAAATGAGAAGCTGATGCAGGATGTCGCAATTGTCATCAGCACCCGCACCCATCAGGCGTCCATTCGCTGTATATCGAAATATTCCGGAAAGTGATTTTGCATCCATGGCGACAGCCGCACGCAAAAGTTTACGATAATCCACGCCATCCAGTTTGCCTTGGCCAAAAACAGCTCCCGTGTCTGACTTTGTTGTCAGCCAATATTTGAGACGTTCACCTGCATTGGGTGATGACGACCAAACCACACGGTGCTTTGCTGTGACGTATCTGAGGTCGAGCCACTGGCCCGGAAGGACCACCTGCTTTCCGTCGCCGCGGTCATTGAAAAAAGTGGACAGGACAAAATGCTGGTCGAGGTGATAGGCGATCTCACGCCAGTCGTCACCCGATTCACGCGTTTCGCTTTTCACTGTGGGATATGCGGTGGAAAGAACGGAAAGCACCTCATGAGTTGTCATCCCTGCATGTATTTTTGGAAGGATGGACTTCAATGCGTTCGGAACGAGGGGGTCATCGTCGGCCCGAAGCGGTAGCAGTGCGATAATACACAACAGGGAGATAATGATGGCCTTCATTGTAATTTGAATTTCCCATTTGGGTGCATCCTTGTCAGTGGGTGGGAACTCTTTGTCTGACGTTCCTCACAGCGGGTGTTTTTTACAAGTTCATACTTGCGGACGGCGGATGAACTGGGCGGCTTAGATTTCTGAATCAGTGAATCGGCGAAGGGGCAAATCTGTTGACTGACCCAGAATTCCCTGATTCCTAATTTCTGATGCCCCCTGGTTTCCCTCGTCACTTTTGCGGATAGTGTGATTCCGCTATTAGTGCATCGAGATTTACCCAAAATACGGAGTAGCTATAACCAGACAGGGCGTATTTAAAAACGGCCGGATGGTGATTCGCCCATTGAGTCTCGGTTTTATCGACCAGCGCGTAGACCGCCTTTTTCAGTGTCCAGACCGGTCCTCGTATTCCGCCTGGGGATCTGGTTCCAATGTGACCGTAAAGGAGCGTGATCTTGCTTTCTTGGAATGAAATGTTGGCGTGGCGGTCCATGGTGAACATAAGATGGGCCGAATCCAGGTTCAACTCCTCCAGCACTTCACGAACGGTCGTCTCGCTTGGTTCGTCGACACCGTGCTTCGAGAAGACAAGGTCGAGCTTCTTCAGAAACCGCCGCTGTCCGGACCAAAGAAGCACACCGTAGAGCAGTATCCCCGTAAGGAAAGTGATAAGCTCTGGTGCTCTGATCGTCGCAGGCATCCCGGAGGATCTTGGAAAACCGCCGGATTTTCAATCCTGGATACGACTTTCATCATTGCGCCAGTGTGGATGGGGACACTCACTTCCAAGCCATCTTCTTGATTATCCCGCGCGCGCACCTTAGAATCACGACTCCTAAAAAAGCCCCCCCATGATCCGCATTTCTCTTTTGTGTTGGATTTTATTGCCAACGCTGGTTTTCGCGCAAATCCAAAAGCCCCCGGCGGGAAGCCAGATCAACTGGAAGCAGCCCTTGTCGACCGGTCTGGTTTCTCTTGTTCCCGTGAACGAAGGCAGTGGTTCGACGTTTTATGATGCGGCTACTCAAAAGACTTATCCGACACTCGTGCTCGCCGGAACGCCCGCCAATGCCCGGCCCCCGGCCTGGTTCACTCCGCCGGTCACTGCGGATTATCCATGGTCTGGACCGGCCATCAGTAACAACGGGGCCACGGCGCAGGCGATCCAGTGTACTTTGCTCACGCAGTTTATCCCCACCACCAGCACGGGTTATTCCTATGCCGTCCTGGTGGAGATGTTGAGTAGCTCGGCGCTGGGACGCCTCATGGACGGGACCGGTGCCGCCGTCATTACGATGTATCAGAATATTCCGCGCCACCTTGGCGATGTCTCGACCACGTGGAGAAACGCGAAGGATATCGCGGTCCTGCCCCGGTACGCGTACCCCGTGAATCAATGGATCCTGGTCTTATGCACCGTGCAGGACGGCTTGGGCGTGATGTATGTGAACGGCGTGGAAGTGGCCCGTGATACGACGGTCAATCTCGCCCAATCTGTGGCCAAGCAAACGGGACAGTTATCGTACAATACCACCGGGAATGGTTCGATGATGTGCAATGCCAATTTCTCTTCGTGGTGGGTTTGGAATAACCGGGTGCTGACGGCCCCGGAAGCGGCGCAGATGGACGCCGATCCCTGGGCGATGTTCCGGCCGACCGCGGCGGTCAAGCCGGTGAAATAGACGGTTTAAGTTGAACTGTAGTCATCCATCAAACAGAAGCATGGCCAAACGAAACGCGGAGGGCGCAGAGATGTCGGAGAGGGACGAGGCGTTTGGATTCGTCCGCAGATTGACGCAGATTCACGCAGATTTGGTTTCCAGATCCGTGCCTTTTGAATCTGCGTTCATCTGTGTCAATCTGCGGATAACTCAGATCCCGATTATCCCGAAAATTCTCGGGTAACCCCTATCTTCCTTATCCTCGCAGGGAAAGAGGAAATAGGGGGAAAGAGGGTCAAGCCCGACCGTCGCCTGACCCGAATGGCACTAAGTTAAGGAGGTTTTGGGATGAGCGCGCACGGGCATTTACTCTGAAAAGCGGCCTTAACTTAGTGCCATTCTCGCCTGACCCCTATTGCCCCCGTTGGATACCGAGTGCTTCGCCCCGCCTCCGCCCACAGGATGCGAGAGATCCTTCGGCAAGCTCAGGATGACACCGAAAAGAAAGTGGCGCTTTCAGTGCAACGCTCGTTCGATTTCGGAGATCGGCGCGGCAGATGGATTTTCTCTCGGTCCCGCCATCCCCCGCCCACGTTCGCGCCGGTCGTTTGATCCGTCATTGCCCGGCCCCGCGCTTTGATCCACAATCGGGAATGCTCTGCGAACACTGCAAAAAAAGAGAAGCCAGGGTATTCTCGACTTCGATCATGGAAGGCGAAAGCTCGACGGAGTCGCTGTGCGAGCAATGTTTCGAAAAACATCGTCCCGAGCAGTTTGCGCGCACTCAGGCCATCATCGAGGCGGGATGCCGTTGGTGTGGCAGAAAATGCCATTCGTCGGTCTGCCAGAGCTGCGTGGCCGAATACCAAAGAGTGAAGGAAGCGACAGGACTCGGCGAACCACGGGATGATTCCGCGTCGGAGGAGGAGAAATTCGGCTATGGCCAGCGCACGATGGAACTGATGGCGCACATGAAAAAGTGGGGCGCAGAGCGGGGGCCGGGGCCGGCGCCGGCCGCGTCGAAGAAAATGGACGAAGCTTTGGAATACGTCGCCCGTCTCTCTCTCTTCAATCCCCTGTTTCCGGAGTTGGCGCGAGCGGATTCGCGATTCGCGGTACCAGCCTACGTGTTTGTCGTTCGCGCCCTGGACCGGGCGATTCCTGGCGAGGACGGACATGTTAGCGGCCGGGACCTGACGCTGGCCTTCCGTACCTTGGCGCTGGAGAATTTTGGCAAGGGTGCCCTCAAAACCTTGATCGGCTGGGGCGTCTATACCACCGATGATATCGGCACCATCGTTTACAAACTGATCGAAGCGGGCCGCTTTGGGAAGCGACCCGAAGATCGGATTGAAGATTTTCACGCGGTGTATGATTTTGCCGAAGCGTTTCCGACCGATTGACCCAATATCAAAGCGATCTCCGGAGGCGCTCCTCCCCGGGGTCAAATCGCAAACCGGGGTCAAGCGGTGCGGAGCTTCCTTTTCTTTTTCATTTTCGTGATCTTATTCATTTTCTTGTTTCGGAACGTGGGGAAAGAAAATGAACAAGAACAAGATTAGGAAAAAGAGACCGGCGCCTGCTTGCGTAAAGTTATTCCAGAGTTTTTAACCGCGGATGGCGCGAATGGGCGCGGATAAGAACGCCTTTCATCCGCGTCCATCCGCGCCATCCGCGGTTCAATTTCTTCCCTGCTGCTCAAACTCCGCTTCGGAGACCCACGCAATTGCGGTTTTGCCGCGCTGGGGTTGCCTCCATTGCGCCATAGGGTTTGCCTCCATTGCGCCGTAGGCGTCTCGAAGACTCGGCTGTCCCCACGGCACCACGGACCTCTACCTCCATTGCGCCATAGGCGTCTCGCGGACTCGGCTGTCCCCATTGCACCATGGACCTCTCACAAGGCTTCGAGTCGCAAGGCCTCGAGTCTGCGTTTTAAAAATCCGAGCATCCTCCTTCAGTGGACGCACCACTGCGAATGCGGGCGTGATGGCAGAATGCGGTGGGTTAGAACTGCGTGAACTCGACTTTATCGCCTCCCCACTGGACGGTGATTTTGGCTATCTTTCGTTTGGCCGCGAACACATTGTAGTATCCTGAATAGTCGCCCCAGCTTCTCTTGGAGATGAGAGTATAGCCGTCTTTCTCCACCAGGGCCTCCGGCGGGGTGTCGGTGCCGTCAATAATCAGCGTCTTATGATGGAAGGGGAAGCGCTCGACACGGATCTCTTTCCCGTTTTCATCAAAAGCTTTCACTTCGACGTCGCTGTATTTGATATCGGGTCCGCTCCCCTTGTCTTGCAACAGAACGTCCAGGATCACATTTTGACGTCGGTGTTCAATCAGCTCGATGGAAACCCTGCCGGATCGCACGGCTTTCCATCCCGTATTCTCGTTTTGAGCGAGGCCAGCGCCCGACTGTAGCAAAAGGCAAAGCAGCCAAAAGACTTTCGTCATGATCTTTTTTGGGTTACTATTCAAACCGGAAACGCACGGTTGTTTCCGTGGGATGGAATCACCAGCCATAATGGTAGTAGACGATTGATCTTTCCTTTCAAAGAGGCCGCGGGTTGAGAAGCGCAAAAAAGCAGCCGATCGCGTTCGTTTTCCGCAAGGACCAGGCGGATGGCCTCTGCGCGAACGTTCACGCCTGCTATGCGTTGCTTAAATGTTTCAAAAAAATCCGCGTCACTCTCCAATATCTCGGTCAACTCCCTCTCGATCGCTCGGACGGTTTGCGGCAGGGGGAAAAGACCTGGTTTTGGTTTTGCTCTGACAAGAATAGTCATAAGTTATTTCAAAAGAGTTTGGTAAACCACGAACCCTATTGCGCGTCACCTTCCCGGCTGGTCTGGCCCTCCTTCCGCCACCCACTTTTTCATATGCTCTGCGACCTCTTCCCGGATTTTTGCGATGTGGCGCATTTCCTCCCGGGTCGGCCTGCCCTTGGGTAAGGAGTAACCTTTTTCTTCGTTGATCCGGCGAAGCTCCGCGGCGCACGGCGAGCAAACGAGGACGCCCTTTTTTCCACAATAGTAACATCCCGCTTCCAACGCCGCCGCCATCTTGCTGGCTGGATCTTGATCCTCGGAGTCGGCACAGACCAGGCAAAGGTTCCGCTGTCGTGAGGTGCAGTCCCCAGGGTGTTCCCCGTGGTAAAACACCGCCGTGCTGAAGACGGTGGCCTGGCTCCGGTTACAGCGGTCACAAAGCATGGCCGGATGCTAGACCCGGCCGAGAGCAAGACAAACGGAAACTGCGGGTGGCGGGGGCGATGAAGGTAGAAGCGGTCCCGCACTCGCGCCTAGGCGTCAACTTAAGGAGCCGATACGGGATTGTGCCCGACATGGGACCGGAAAACCAAAGGATTCAAACGCAGAGATCGCAGAGACGCAGAGGATTGAAGGAGGAGTTTTACGGGGTGGGCGGATGGAAAACAACACTGTCATCCTTCGTCCCGCGACCGCGGGATCAGGATGACAGATTTTTGTGGGGCGCTTCGCGCAGCCTCGTCGCGTTTCTGCGACCTCTACGGCCTCCGCAGTGCTAACCCTGAAATTGCACGCAGCTTGCGTAGACTATTTCGGAAGTTTTTAACCGCGGATTACGCGGATTTCACGGATTAAGGAATTCTTCAATCCGCGTAATCCGCGTAATCCGCGGTTCAATTTTTTCCTGCTGCTTGAACGTCGTTCCCGATCTCCATCGGGTTGCGGCTCTGCCGCGCCGGGCCTTGGCCTTTTTGACTGCATCGTTCCGGCTCAGCCGGAACGATGCAGTTAAAATACTTTTTAAAACGTAGAGCAAAGGACGCAGAGGAAAATGAGGCTGCGGGGCGGCACTCACCGCTTGGTGTGAAACTGAGGAAGGCTGCGAGAGGTGAGGTGGAAAGTCGCGTCAGTCCCGCGACTGCGGGATAGTGCGGTGGCTCGCCCGCCCGCCAGCGCATGCTGATCAAAATCATTAGAGGATGATCAGCCCTGATTGATTCAATTCTCCCGCAGAATCCCTCGTGCCCACGCCGCGTAGGAGTCATCCCTTCCCGCGACGGT
>Ga0206857_1050_pt1 | contig 25831 bp, 20 predicted proteins | sample Alteio_BWOrgCont_49_FD_152865 | JGI IMG/M metagenome (GOLD analysis project Ga0206857, IMG submission 152865) | Enriched cells from forest soil in Barre Woods Harvard Forest LTER site, Petersham, Massachusetts, United States -... | ecosystem: Environmental > Terrestrial > Soil > Temperate forest >...
CATCCTGGGTCGTCCTTTCGCCTGGACGGCCGGCAAGACGCTCTTCGGTTGGTTTCAACGCGCCTGTGGCCTGACGGAGGAGGATTTTCGTGCGTCCATCTACATGGCGGCGGTGTGCCGCTGCTTCCCCGGCAAGAACGCCGCCGGCGGCGATCGAGTGCCCGACGCGCAGGAGATCGCGAATTGCGGACGCTGGCTCGACGCGGAAATTGCCCTCCTGCGCCCCGCGCTGGTCATTCCCATCGGCAAACTGGCCATCCAGCAATTCATGGCCTTCGACAAACTGACCGACGTAATTGGCAAAAAGCAGCGCGTCACCTTCCGCGGCCACCGCTTCGATCTCGTTCCCTTGCCCCATCCGAGCGGCGCATCTCCCTGGCACCGCATGGAGCCCGGTCGCACGCTCCTCGCGGAAGCGTTGGATCTTATTATCCGCCACCCCGCCTGGCCGGGGCAAATCGGGACCAAGAAAGCCTCTTTGATCGGCTGATTTATAATGGGTTCGGCGCACCCTCTGGTCGGGTTTTTGCGCCACGTATTCGTTGCTTGAGCTGAGCCTAGGGACGGCTATTTTCCCAGGAGTGAGTACGCTGTCTGAGATCGAAAAAGCTGCGGCACTGCTGCCTCCCGAGGAGCAGGAGACGCTTCTGCGTCATTTGACATTGGCTCGCCGTACTGCTGCGGCATCGCCCTGGCCAGTGCCACCGCCGGCTGTGCCCAAGGACGAATTAAAGCGAATGCACGCTCTCATCGAAGCGGAATTTTCGCGGGTGAATGTTGACGACTGGTGATGTTGTTGGATACGAATGCGCTTTCGGCGTGGGCGGAGGAAGATGCGGAATTTCTCAGGGTGCTACGGGGAGACCGGCCTTGGTATTTGCCGAGTATTGCACTTGGTGAATACCGTTTTGGCGTTGTGAATTCGACCCGACGTGAAGTTCTCGAATGCTGGCTGGCAGATGTCGAGGCAGCCTGTGTGGTACTTGCACCGGATGCAGGGACCGCACGCCACTATGCGACCATTCGCGATGGATTGCGCCGCGCGCAGACGCCGATTCCTTACCATGACATTTGGATCGCTGCGCTCGCAGAGCAGCATGGATTGGTGATTGTGACGCGCGACGCACACTTTGACCGAGTGCCGGGCGTTCGCCGCCTCGGCTGGTGAGATACTTCGATTGACTTTGACCGGGTTCACCCCAGCGCGCTCTGCCGCCAGCAATAGTCGAAGAGCAGCTCAAACTCGACCCGCTGCAACTGAGCCAGTTCCGCTAAACTCTCCGTTTCACCGAAGCGCGCCTGTTCGCATTCACCGGTGAAGAGGTAGGGATCCCAGTTGGACTGCCGTGCCATGACGGCCGAGTGCTCGCAAGCCGCCCGGTGCAGTTCCCCAAAAACAGGGAGGAAGCCGGCGCGCCGAAACCAATAGCGGGCATTGTCGAAATCGCCTTCCCGGCGGTGGATCATGCCGTGCCAGTAGGCGCCGAGGTCGCCGGGACTGTCCTGGAAAATCTTGTGCGCCTCATCGATCGCATCGAGAGCGTAGCACAATCCGCCGCGCACCAGGGCGAACATCGGCGGTTGGCCGATCGGGCGCTGGTCGCTGAGTGCGGCGTCGTCGGAGGCCCGCAGCTTGAGCAGGAGCTCGTAGTCGAGCGGCTCACTGGGAATCAGCTTTCGGAGCAGGTGTTCGTCCCGCAAAATGCGGTCGGCGAGGGCCGAGTAAGTTTTCATGAATCCAGCTTTCCGGTGAAATTGTGGGCGCACAAGAAGTTTTCCGGTCCAATGGCAAGAGGGCTGCTACAAAATAATACTAATATGAAATCCATCGCCATCTGTGCGCTTCTCACCCCGGTGATCGCTGGCGGAGGGCTGGCCATTTGGCCGCAGCCCACAGGTCCTGCTTCGAATCTTCCTTCTCCTTCGATGTCGCAGGCGGCGGTGGTCGCCCTGACGGCGGTGGCCAGCATGCAGCCGGACGCTTCCAAGCCCGGCGCTGGTCCCGCCACGCAGCCGCAGAGCATGGATTTGCACACGGCCATCGAGCACGGTCAATTGGCCACCGAGTTTCGGGGCAATGGCCGCGATGTCATGCGGGCGATCTTGACGAACCGGACGGCGGGAACGTTGACCGTCCGCGTGCCGGCTGGACAGATGTTTGAGTCCGGGAGCAATGTGGTCATCGTCCTGCGCTCCGGAGAAGTGGAATTGCGGCCCGGCCGGCCGGCGGAAGTGACCATCCAGACGGCCGCGACCCGGTCGGCGAACAAAGTGGCGGATCGCCCCTACACCCTTTCCTATGGCACCCTGCCGCGGCTGGAGTCGCTCCTCGCCTACGCCCAGGAACATGCCGAACTGACCACCGGGACCCTCCAAACGGCGATCCTGGCCCTGGCGGAAAATCTCCCGCTCAGTGCGGTTTCCAAATTCAGCGCCGCGGGCGGAGATCTGCCCACGCACTTCGACACCACGCCTTTCCGCGTGGAGACAAACGACATCATCCATGCGCTGCTCACCCTTCGGGCGATCGGCGTGCGCGAAGGTGACGTGGCCATGAATATCGATCCGCAGCTCAAGGTGGAGGCGATGATCGAGCCGCTTACCCGCCCTGCAGCGATGCGTTACTACGGCATCTCCCCGTCGACGGAATGGGAATACTGGAAGACGCAACTGCTTTCCGGCGATCCCAGCACCCGCCACTACGCCCTCTACGGCATCGCCCGGTTCTACCCGGAAGTCGCCTTGGAAATGCTCCCGAAATGGGCGCGCGAGACCAAGACCCAGACGGTTTTCCGCATCTCAGCGATCCAGGCGCTGGCCGACACCCAACGGCCGGAAGCCCTGCCCATCCTGGAGCGGCTTTCGGATGAATTCGGCGCCGACACCGAGCTCGGCCGCACCGCCGCCAATTCTGCGAAGTTTTTGAATGCACATCTCGCCAAACTGTCCGCAAACCGCACGGCTACCGTGAGTTTTCGCAGTAACAGCGCGCTGTCGCAGTTCTGATCCCGAACAAGAATAGCTCGTCTGTTTCAGTATGAAATCGCTGATCGTGTTGCTGGCGATCTGCTGCTTGGGTTATGGCATCGACCATTGGCAGGAATTGTCGACGCACCGCCGGGCGACGGCGGACTCTGAGTCCCAGGGGCTGATCATTTATGGCGCCAAGTCCTATCCCGCCTGCGTTCAACTCGAGAACGAATTGAACAAGCGGGGCATTCCCTACCAAAAGCGGGACGTGAGTGAAGAAGCCGGCCTTCATGAGCTGAGCGACAAGATGGCCCGCGTCGGAAAGATGGGGGGGCGCCTTGCCATCCCGGTGGCGGAGATCGACGGGATCCTCTACGAAGGCGCGACCATCGAGACCATCTCCCGGAAGATGCACTGATCCCGGCCGGTCAATTCCCAGCCGGCAGCAGCGCAAAGGCGTGCAGATCGTAGTCGTCGTCGTGCACCTCACCATGGCCGTCGATAATGCACCGTTCGCGTTCCAGGATGTCCGCGCGTTTATCTTCGTCGTCCTTGAATTCCTTGGACTCCTTCATCGCGGCAAAGATCTGGTTCATCCGCCCGACCTCGTCGTGCCAGGACATCTTCTTTAGCTTGCGCAAGGCTTTCTCCCCCGGACCGTTGGTCAGCACGGTCATGTCGAAGCAGAAGAGATCGGTGTGCAGCGAGCGGCTTTGTGGACTGCCAAAGAGTTGTTCGCGGTATTCGGGGAGTTCCCCGTCCCAGCTTTTCTTCCGCGTCGCCGCCAGTTGGATCTCGCGAAACTGGGGCAGGGAATCGAAGGCCGTGAAGAGTGCGGCGATCTCGGGACGGGGTTGCTGTTCGTCCGAGTCGGCGCGTGGGTTGCGAATGACGAATTTCACGAATTCCTCGTGGTTCCTCTTCAGGTTTTTCGCCCGGTAACCTTCGACCAATTCGATAAATTTCGCCGCGTCGCCCGCCGGAAGTCGTTCACGGGCCAGTTGGAACACGCCGCCATGGGTGGCGGCATTGGCTTCCTGGAGAAACTCCTGGAGGCTGCCGTCATGGGAGGTGAAGCCCACGATCCCGAAGGTGACGTTGGGGAAAGTGTCTTCGCTCTCGGCGGAACCCTCGAGCTTGGTCCGCGTCCCCTCCCAGCAATCGATCAGATTTACGCAGCGCTCAAAATCGTCGGGCCAGGGGAGGCCCACGGCGGCGAATTCCGCCGGTCCGGCGCGGCCGGCCGCCGCATGAGCGCCGCTGATTCCTGACTGGAGAAGGCGGGTGTTCTCCGCGGTGGCGGCGTCAAAGGCTTCCGGATCCTTCGGCGTCTGGACGCGATCGGGAGCATTGGTGCGCACGCAGGCCGCCAGTTTTTCATTATAATCACGAACCAGGTAGCCGCGTGCGCCCTCGGCGAAGGAGTAGGCGTCAGCCGCCCAAGCCGACGAAATCGTCAGGATCAGCCAACTTGCGGCCATCACGAGGAGGCGGATTTTCATGCGCGGGGCGGAAACGTAGCGTAGGCGCTGCCGTTCGCGAGTCCGAATCGACGGACGGCGGTGCGGTGGCCGTCCATCAGCCTGAGAGATCCGTGTTTTCATCCGGGCAATCCATGGTTCAATCCTCCCGATCAATGCAAATCGCCGACGCGCTTCTCTATGGAATCCTCGATCTGGGTTACGTCACTTCCCGTGACGTCGAACGGGCGGTGGAGCAAATGCTCGCCGGCGGCGTCGATGTGCTGCAATTGCGCGGCAAGGATCATGACGAAGCGGCCATCGAAGCCTTTGGCGCCCGCATCCTGCCGCTCACGGAGCCCGCGGGCGTGCCGCTGATTATCAACGATTTTCCGCAGCTCGTCCCCTCGATCGGTGCGCAGGGCGCCCATGTGGGGCAGGACGACTTTTCTGTCTCGGACGCTCGCTGGCGGGCGGGCCGCGCGCTGGCCGGCGAAGTGCCGTTGCCCCTGATTGGCAAATCCACGCACGCGTTCGATCAAGCCGTCGCGGCGGAGGCGGACGGCGCCGATTACATTGGCTTTGGACCGCTCTTTGCCACTCCGACCAAGCCTGGCCGCCCAGCGATCGGACTCGACGATATTGCCCGGGTGCACGCTGCGGTTCGGATCCCGATCTTTTGCATCGGAGGAATCAAGCTGGAGAATCTCGAGACCGTCATTGCCGCGGGCGCGCGCCGCGTGGTCATCGTCTCCGGCTTGTTGCAGGCGGCGGATATCGCCGGCTACAGCCGCCGGGCGAAAGAGTGCCTGAAAGCCGCGGCTACGACAGTTTGAAGCAATCTCTGAGTTCGCAAATATTGCGTATGATTGCGCATATTTGTAGCGATTTCCTCTACATGTGGTTGATTGGCAGCGCATCCGTTGCCCCCATCTTTACACCATTTGTTACATGCGAGTTCTTGAGACCAAATTTTGCGAGCGTTGTCAGTGCGATCGTGAATTTAACAAGCGGATCGCTTCGCACCGCTGGCACCTCGGACTCACCGTCGTCACGTTTGGCCTTTGGGGTGTAGGCTGGCTGGCCGTGACGGTCGCCGAAGCGCGACGTCCGTGGCGTTGCAGTATTTGCCGGTCCCGCTATGTGCCCGACTCAAAAATCGGACCGAATACTCCCAATCCGGATGTCGACGTCACCGAGCCCAAGCCAGGTCGTTTGGCCAGCGATTATGGCGCCTGTCGGATCGGCGTCAGTTCTGGGACGGTTGGACGACCGCGGACCGGTATGACCCGCCGCTGGCAACCGACGGGCGTGAATTTCGCCAATCCTGTGAAATAGGCTGATCGCCCGGGATTCTCTTCCCCTTCATTTCTTCGGAGGAAAGCGGCGCACCAGAATGGCTGTCGAGACTCGGCGCCGCCGAGTGAGGTGATTAAGAACTGGCTGACGAAGTTGCCCTTGATCGTCCACGAGGGGCTGGTGCCGTTATCGGGAAGATTGGCTCAGGTCTCGAAGACGAAGAATTTGCAGACTGGCACCAGCCGCCGGCCGAGTAGAGAAAACTATGGTCGGGCTGCTGGATGACGTCGCCACGCAAGGTAAAGAGATCGATCGATTTGGTCTCAATCATGGCCTTGCCCCGCGGATGGGCACTTGCTGGGCGTTGCCGCGAGGAGGCACTCGTTCAAATCAGGGGATCATTCCCAAAAAACTCTCCTTCCACGTAAGAACGATCGAATTGCGGCCAATACGTGAGTGCAGGGCTTTAACAGGCTCAGGACTCCTGCCACGAAAAAGCCGAGCCATTCAAAAACCCAATCACAATTGAATAAGCATGAGATTCAACGGGACGAGGGATTCCGGCGATCTCACTGCGCACCCTCCACGAATATGAATGCTGCGTTCCGCTCTCTCCTCGGGATCACCTGGCGGGTCGTGGCCAGCCTGATCGGGATCCTCATCGTGCCGTCCCGCGCGCAAACCGTCATGCAAGATTTCAATGCGCCCGGCGGCGGGACGTTCCTGAGTGACTGGAATCAAAACTCCCCGGACGCCCCGAGCTTTTACCAGGATTCCGCCGGAGATGGTCTCGGTGGTTCCAATGCGGTGGCCCTGACCTCGGAAGCCAATGCCGGGACCGCGATGTATCGGAATACCTCTTTCAATCTCAGCGTCGGCACGACGGTGACCGTCTCGGGTTACTTCCGCGATCAGCAGCTCGGCGCGGAATCCGGCAGTGCCATCGCCGCTTTTCAGATTGGCTTTGGCTTGAGCGCCGGTGACGCCGCCAATGATATTAACACCGGGACCGCCTTCAACTCCACCTCGGGAGATAGCGTGAATGCGCCGAGCTTGATGAACGCAGTCACCGCGCGGGTGGAAGGCGATGGATCGATCGAATTCCAGACGGACCTCAATGGCAATACGACGGGAACTGGCAGAACCGCGGCGATCTCACTCACTGCTGGGAATTGGTATTATCTAACGGCCTCTTTCACTGTCGATTCGGCCAGCGATACATTCTCCGGCACGGCGTCGCTTTTGAACTCCGACTCCAATGGCATCCTCGGAACCCAGCTCGCGACAATTCCTTCCACGACACTGACCAGCCACGCGATGTGGGACGATACGGCAGCCTACGCCGGATTCCGTGCTGCTGGGCAAACCACGGATGTCAATGGTGTCAGCTTGGTGGATAATTTCACGGTGTTAACCGTTCCCGAACCGGGATGCGCGGTGCTGCTGCTGGGCAGTGGGGCATTCCTCGGTCTCCGCCGCCGCAGACGGCCGCGGTGTTGGTCCGCTGCCCATCCGTTTTCAACACCCCAAACGCCATGAATATGAATGCTGGATTCCGCTTTCTGCTCGCCTTCTCTTTGCTCGGTGCCACTCCGATTTTCGCCGCGAAGCACTCGGACAAGCCGGCGACACCGATGCCTTCGGTGCAACTGCGCCACATGATCGACACCACACTGGTGAAGATCGCCGACATCACCAACCCGAAGCGGACCTTCAATCGAACTCCGCTGACCGAAGCGCAGGCCGATTTTACGGCCAAGGCGCAGACGGCGGCGCCGGCGCAGCAGCCGATGTATCAGGCCGCGCAAAATGTGATCGCCAATCTCGTGGGTGCGGTCGAGGAGCACGAAAAGGCGGTCGCCGATTTTCAATATTCCAAAAACCTGCACGGCCCGCAGGACCGGCAGAACGAGGACATTACCAACGCCCGGCGCGCCGGCAACGGCTGGGCCAACAACGCCAAGCAGAACAAGGAAAATGCCGACTCGCGCGCGGCGCTCCTGGATAAGGAAAAATTCCTCAGCAACGGGACCGTTGCGACCTGGTCGCAGCGCGTCGGGCAGATCCATGATGCCGTCGAGCAGGCCTACGCCGCGGAGCTGGTGGCTGAGAAGCAACTGGCGATGCTCACTCCGCCCGCCGCGACCCCGGCTCCGAAGCCGGCGCCGAAGACGAGGGAACCCTCCGCTGGCGAGCAGTACTCGCCCGTCGGCGCCTGGCGGCCGGACAACTCCAAGCCCAGGCGTTTTAGCATCAAGGAGGACAACACCGTGACCGGCGGGATGCATGCAGAGTTCAACGGCACTTGGAAATGGACCGACCAATCCAAGAGAGCGCTGACCATCAACTGGGCGGACGGTATTACCATGGACTTCAGTTTTTCCGGCGACGGCCGGACCCTGACCGGAAAGAGTTCCCGCGGCCTCACCCTGAACTACACCCGCGGCGACTAAGACGACGTTTGGCGTGTTTACCGAATCGTTCTGACCTGCTAGGTGGAGCCCTGCTTCATGAACGAAGATCTGCAAACACGACAAAGCCTGCTCGCCCGGCTTGGGAGCAAGTCGCAGAACGCCGATTGGGAGCAATTTTATAATCAATACTGGGCGGTCATCCTCTTCTTCGCCCAAAAGCAAGGGCTCGATGAGGCTAGCGCCCGCGATGTCCTGCAAGAAACAATGATCCTTCTGATGCGCAAGCTCCCGGAATTCGTCTACGACCCGGAACGCGGCCGTTTTCGCAATTGGCTCCTCACCCTGGTCGCCGGCAAAGCGCGCGATGCGACGCGACGCGCGGCACGGAGACAGACGATCTCCATTCACGAACCATCTTCTGAAGATCGGCCAGCCTTGGAAGAAACTCTCACCTCGGATTCCGCCATGGAGGGTGACGCGCTTGAGCAGGCCTGGATGCAGAGTCTGGCCGAGGAAGCGCTGCGCCGGATGCAAAGCGACCCCGGCACCAAACCCGAAACGATGGCCATATTTCGATCCTATGCCATCGATGGAAAGCCGGTGACAGAGGTGGCCGCCGAATTTGGAGTCCAGGAAAACGCCGTCTATCAGATCAAAAACAGACTGATCAAGCGCCTCCGCGGCGTCGTTGCCGAGTTGCAGGCGGCGGCTTGCGCCACCCGTCCAACCTCATAGCGCGCCATGCTGGTATGAATGAATCGGAATTCGATGGCCCGGCAACCGCGGCGTTCGAGGCGATTTTGTCGTCCTTGCCTCCCACCGTGAAATCCGAATCGCTGGACTCGCGCGGGTTGTTTGATGATCTCCAGTTTGTGGCCGCACTGCTGAGCGAAATCCCCGAGGCGATCACCGAAGCATCGCTGATCTTCCGGGATACGGACGAGCAAGTCAGGGTGTGCGTCATCGGGGAGGGTCTCCTCGTCGGAAGAGCGAATGATTGTGATCTGAGCCTTCCGCAGAGGCGTGACCTCAGCCGGCAGCATTTCAAAATAACGAAAGAGAACCATGGATTTCGACTCTTCGACCCCGGTTCATCGAACGGAACTTTTGTGAGGGGAATCCCATCGCGAATCGCTTCGCGGGAATTGTGCGATGGAGACATCCTCGAAGCGGGCGGACTCGCCTTCGTTTACATCGGCCCGGTTTCAGAACCGGCTGACTGCTCTCACCAGCTTCACTGACTTCCCGTGCCGTGCTTCGCGTCATAGGTTTTCCAGAATTCCTCCACGGTCAGGTACGGAAAGTCCCCGTTCCCGCCGATGTGTTTCAGCGTGGGATGATGGCGCAGGACGGCAAAGGATTCTTTCAGGTCGATGCAGTGAAGGGTCTCGAGCCGGGGCAAATCCAGCAGCGGCGCGAGGTCCTTCGGGCGCGCCTTGCTCAGGTTCAGGTCTTCGAGGGGCATGCCGCGCAAAGTGGAAAGATCGGTCACGTGAGTATCCACGTGCAGCAACTGGAGGGGCATCCCGCGCAACGGAGCAATATCGGTGACGTCATCATCATAAGCCAGGTTGAGGTATTTCAGAGGCATGCCGCGCAGCGGCGCGAGATTACGCACTTGGTTTTGGGATAAAACCAAATGTTCCAGCGGTGCCCCGACCAAGGGAGTGAGGTCGACCACTCGATTTCCTGAGAGCGTGAGATCCTTCAGCGGCATCCCTTTCAGCGGGCCAAGATCGCTGATTCCGCAACCATCCGCAGCCAGCCTTTCCAGGGGCAATCCGGCCAGTGGTGAGAGGCTGGGTACGAAGTGACATCCTCCCATGATGAGCGATTTCAGAGGCATCCCCTCCAGGGGCGAAAGATCGTTTACGGGTGTGAAAGTGATGCTCAACTTTCGCAAGGCCGTGCCGCGCAATGGGCTGAGATCCTGCACCTGTGTTTCATCCAGATTCAACTCATCGATCGGCAGGCCACGCAAAGGCTCGATGGAAACGGTGTTCTTGGGCAATTTTTCCACGCGGACCAGGCCTTCGGCGGTGATCGTTATTCTCGCGGCGTTCTTTCCCAGCCAGGCGTCCAGCTTCGCCTGCACGAGCTGCCGCCGTGGTTGGGCATCCTTCATCAGGCGGTTGGAGAGCTTCACGAGCGTCGCGGTGGCTTTCGCTTCCTGCAGCAGGGCCAGCAGGCGCGCCGCTCGCTCTTTTTTCCAGCGCTCCTCGTCCGAAGGCGCGGCGGCGAATTCCTCCAGCGCGGGGAGGAACTTTGCGATCGACGCGCCCGCCGGTTCCCGCTGTTGAGCCAGCCGCGAGGCAGCGAGCGCGTCATCCCAGCGCTCCAGGCCGGTGAGCAACCAGGTGCGTTCCCACCAGCCGCCGGGCAGGGAGGGATCGAGCGACAGGGCGGCCGTGAGCTTTTCCAGCGCGCTTTCGAAGCGCTGGTTGTCCGCTTCGCTGCGCGCGAGTTGTTGCAGGGCCGGGGCGCTTTTTTTGAGATCCGCCAGGGCGCGTTCGGCCCGCCGGCCTTCGATCAGGGCTTTGGCGCCCAGCACTCCACCGACCAGCAGCACGGCCACGACTCCGAGGGCGGCAGCTCTGTGGCGCTGGATAAGCAACGAGATTTGACGCAGGGCGCCCGCGTTCTCCGCGCTCGTCGCGAAGCCGGTTTGATAGGCGGTGAGGTCGCGTTGCAGGTCAGCGACGTGTGGATAGCGCTCGTCGCGCTCGAAGGCCATCGCCTTGCGCACTACGGCGGCAAGACTGTCGGGAATTGGGCGGTTTTTCGGCCCCGCGAGCGGCTCAACGGTCCCTTGGGAGACTTTCGCCACGATGGTCCAGGCATCCTTGCCGGTCACCGAAGGGTGCAGGGCGAGCAGATGGTACAGCATCGCGCCGAGAGAATAAATGTCCGCCCGCGGATCGAGTTCCTCCACTTCACCCCGCGCCTGTTCGGGTGCCATATATTGCGGCGTGCCCATCACCGTGCCGGCCAAGGTAGCGCCACTGGCCTCGGGCGGCAACGAGTGCACCATACTGCGCAGGACCTCGTTGGATGTTGAATGTTTTCCCAAGACCTTCGCCAGCCCCCAATCCATCACCAGCGCCTCGCCGAAATCGCCCAGCATGATATTCTCCGGCTTCAGATCCCGATGGATGACGCCTCTGTTGTGGGCAAACGCGATCGCATCGCACACCTTCTGGAAGATTGTGAGTAACACCGGCAGCGGATATTTCTTCAGTGTCTCCGGGTCGCCCTGCGCCAGGAGTTCGAGCACCTTCCTGAGCGTGACGCCCTGCACGAACTTCATCGTGTAATAGACCTGGTCGTTCTCATCCACGCTCAGCTCATGCACCGGGACGATGTTGGGGTGCTCGAGTTGCGCGGTCACTTTGGCCTCGGCCACGAACCGCGTGAGATCGTCCGGGGACGAGCGGTCGAGCATCACCTTCATGGCCACCACTCGTTCCGTAACCATTTCTTTGGCATCGAGAATCGCCCCCATCCCACCCTGCGCCACCACGCCGCCGATCTCGTATTTCTTCTCGTGCAGAAACTCCTCCGGCAGCAACCTCTGCACCGACGCTGTGCTGGAGGCGAGTGTGGCCTCCGGCTCCAGCGCCGTCTTGAGGCGGCGCAACTCGACCGTCGCCGCGCCGATCTGGATTTTCTGGTTGGGCCACAGGCGCGTGATCTCCTTGACCGGCTTCCCATTGACCTGCGTGCCGCTGCCGCTCCCGAGATCTTCAATGAGCGCATGATCGAAATTAACCGTGAGCTGGGCATGGCGCGGTGCGACCCGCTCAACCTCCACCTGCACGTCGCACTGCGGCTCCCGGCCGATCACGTAATCCCCCGGCCGCAGGGTCTTGCGCAAAATCTCCGCGCCGTCCTGGCGGACGATGATCTCGGTTTCGGGGATCTGCATGGGGCTTTGGCACCTAGCAGATCAAACGGCTCCTGACGAGACCGGCGATTACATGCCTGGACAGGAGGGATGCCGAGATGCTTCGTTCATCTCACTCCTGCTGCAGAGTTACCGCGGTCCCTCGGTGCAAACTACGCCATGATCGACGGAATGATCTCGCCGTAGACATCCGTGAGCCGGCGGTCGCTGCCGTTGTGGCGGAAGGTGAGCTTCTCGTGGTCGATGCCCAGCAGGTGCAGGATCGTGGCGTGGATGTCGTAAACCGGGGTCGGCTTGTCCGCCGGCATGTAGCCCCAATCATCGCTCGCACCGTAGGTCACGCCGCCTTTGATGCCGCCGCCGGCCATCCAGTTGGTGAAGCAGTGCGGGTTGTGGTCGCGTCCGCCGCCGCCTTCCGTGCAAGGCATGCGGCCAAACTCGGTCGTCCAGAGGATGATCGTGTCCTTGAGCATGTCGCGTTGCTTGAGGTCCTTGATCAGCGCGGCCGTCGGCTGGTCCATGCTCGCGCCCATTTCGCCGTGGTCCTTGTAAATGTTTTCGTGGCTGTCCCAGTTGCGCCGTGGCACGCCGTTGTCCGCCCCGCTCCAGAGCTGGACGAAACGCACTCCGCGCTCGAGCAGCCGGCGGGTGATCAGGCAGTTGCGGCCAAACTCTTCGGTGATCTTGCGATCCAGACCGTAAAGCTTTTTGGTTTCCTCGGTTTCGCTGGCGATATCGAGCACTTCGGGCGCGGAAAGCTGAAGCTTTGCCGCCAACTCGTAACCGGAAATACGTGCATCAAGCCGGCTGTCGCCGGGATGAGAGTCCGCGTGGATATGATTGAGCTGATTGAGCGCGGCCAGCGTCGCCTTGTCGTTGTCGGCGGTGGCGAAGGAACCCTTCGGCGCGTTCAAGTCGAAGATCGGCGGATTCGCGCCGGGGTGGACCATCGTGCCCTGTTGCGCGGCGGGCAGGAAACCGGCGCCCCAGTTCGCCGGGCCGTTCGGCGCGTAGCCGCGGCTGTCGGGCAGGACGACGAAGGTCGGTAGGTCGTCGTTCAAGCTGCCGAGGCCGTAGCTGATCCACGAGCCCATCGATGGAAAACCGGGCAACGCAAAACCGGTGGCCTGCAAATAGGTCGCCGGCCCGTGGACATTTGACGTGCCGATCATCGAGTGGACAAACGCCATGTCATCCGCGCAACTGCCGAGGTGGGGCAGAAGTTTGCTGATGTGTTTACCGGACTGGCCGCACTGCTCCCAGCCCCACGGATTCTTCATCACCATCCCAGGAAAGCTCTGGAACAATTCCACCTTCTGACCCGGATCGAACTTCTGCCCATGCTTCTCATCGAGCAGCGGCTTGTAATCAAAGGTGTCCACCGCGCTGGCTGCGCCCGACATGAACAACTGCACCACCCGCTTGGCCTTGGCCATGTGGTGGATGCCGCCGTTCAGTTCCGGCTTGCCCATGCCCGCGGCGAGCAGGCCCTCGCGGCCGAGAAGATCGGCCAGCGCGATGCCGCCGAGGCCGCCGCCCAAGCGCCAGAGAAACGAGCGCCGGTCGACAAGCTGCGGGATGGAATGGTGAGGATAACGCGATTTCATAACGGAAGCAGGTGGGGTGAGGGGGTCAGTCGACGAAAAAGAACTCGTTGGCGTTGAAGAGCACCCGGCAAAGGCTGGGCAGCCCCTGCTGTTGCACGAAGGGCAGGAGCGTCTTCTCCTCCGCTGCCGTGGGCGCGCGGCCAAAGGCGAGGCGGAAGCCGGCTTTCATTTGCCCGGCTGGGTCCTTGGCCATCTTGCCCAGCCGCTCGGCGAAACATTCGGATTGCTTGAGCATGAAGGGATCGTTCATCAGCGCCAGGCTTTGCAGCGCCGTGATCGTGCTCGTGCGCACCGGGGTGTTGATGCTCGGGTCTGGGCAGTCGAGCGACTCCAGGAAGGGGTTGGGCACGCTGCGCACCGCGAAGCGGTACACCGTGCGCCGCCAGTTGGCCGGATTGTTGATCGCGGTCACGTCGAGGTGGTCATAAACCGGCGATTTGTCGTCGGTGAAGTGGAACAACTCGAAGCCCGGGCCGCCCATGGTCATGTCGAGTTTGCCGCTCACCGCGAGGACGGCGTCGCGCAGTTGCTCGGCTTCGAGGCGCGAGCGGTTCATGCGCCAGAGCAGGATGTTGTCGGCGTCGATCGCGGCGGCCTTTTCATTCGTGGCCGAGGATTGCCGGTAGGTCGCGCTGGTCACGATGAGACGATGCATTTTCTTGAACGACTCGCCGTTCTTCGCGAATTCGTCGGCCAGGAAATCGAGCAACTCGGGATTGGACGGCGCGATGCCGTTGCGTCCGAAATCGCTCGGGGTGGCGGCGATGGCGCGGCCCAGGTGGTATTCCCAGATGCGGTTGACGATCGAACGATGGGTCAGCGGATTTTTCGGGTCGGTCAGCCATTCGGCGAGGGCCGCGCGGCGCTTGCCTTCGTCTTTCGGATCGGACGGGAACTCGACTTTCACGGCGTCGACGCAGGATGGCGCGCCGGGACCGACCTCTTCGATCGGCTTGGTCACATCGCCGCGCTTGAGCACGGAAATCTTCCGGGCTGGGATCGGCTCGACTCCGTAGAATTGCTTCGGTTCGGGCAGCGCCGCGAGTTGCTTGGCGAGGGCGCCGTATTCGTCCACCGCTTTCACGGCGTGTTCGCGGACCGCGAAGTCGTCCGGGAACCGCAGCCAGAGGCGTCCGTCAAAACCGTCGGTCAGGAACTTCGGGCTCCAGGCCGGGGCGTCGAGCGAGTCCGACGCGGCCACCGGTGCGTCCGCGGCCACGTTCTGGCCCTGGCTCTCGACTTCGATTTCGCCGAAGGCCATGAGATAGGAGTCGTTCGACTTCTTGTAGAGCAGGCTGGAGGCAATGCGCACGTAACGCGCGGTCTTGCCGGTCGCCGCGATTTTCACCGTCGTCGCGCCGGGGTTGGGATAGTCGACCAGCGTGTTGTCGGCCAGCGTCTCGCTCTTGGCAAAAGTCTCGTCATCGCTCACCGCGACCGTGAAGCGCAGAGGGAAGCCGTAGCCGTCCTTGTCGGAATCAATCGGACGCGCCGCCACAAGGCGGATTTCGGTAAGTGGGACCGATTTCCCGAGGTCGATCTGCACCCACTTGGACGTGTCTTCCGTCGGCGCGATGGCGCTGCTCCAGCCGGCTGGCAGCGTCGTCGCGATCTCCGCCTGACGCTTCGTGATCGCCGCGCGCTGGTCCGCCGCCGCATCGGCGTAAACGCGATTGCGCCGTTCCAGTCCGGAGAACACCGCCTCCAGCCGGTAGTAATCCTTCTGCGGGATCGGGTCGAACTTGTGATCGTGGCAGCGCGCACAATGCACCGTGAGGCTGGCGAAGGTGCTCATCGTCTGGATGATCATGTCATTGCGATCCACCACCCGCGCCTTCTCCCGCTCGACTGTGCCTTCGCGCAATTCCATCTGCGACTCGAAATCCCACGGCCCCGCGGCGATGAAGCCCGTGCCGATCAGTGCGTCGGTATTGCCCGGGAAAAGCACGTCGCCCGCAAGCTGTTCCTTGACGAAGCGGGAGTAGGGCTTGTCGTCATTAAAGCTCTTGATGACGTAGTCGCGATACGGCCACTCGTAGGGCCGGCGCTTGTCCCGGTCGAAGCCGTGCGTGTCGCCGTAGTGCACGACATCCAGCCAATGGCGGCCCCAGCGTTCGCCGTAACGCGGCGAGGCCAGGAGACGGTCGACCAGCTTCTCATAGGCGTCCTTCGATTTGTCCTTCACAAAAGCGTCCACTTCCTCCGGCGAGGGCGGGAGCCCGATGAGATCGAACGAGAGTCGGCGAATGAGCGTCGCACGATCCGCTTCTGGGGAGAACGTCAGGCCTTTCTCCTCGAGCTTCGCCAGGACGAAGGCGTCGATCGGATTCCGCACCAGTTTCGGCTCCTTGACCTTCGGCACCTCAGGCCGCACCACCGGCTTGAGCGACCACAGATCCTTGCTGCCCGGGTCTTTCACCGGCCCCGCGTGCAGTGACGTCGCGGAGAAATGGAGGGTCAGCGCAGTCGCCGCGAGCAGGGCGGCCATGGACCAGGCGCTGGAGGCGGGTGGTCGGGCCAGTGCTGGTTTTGGAAGGGTGGAGACGCGGCGGAAGGAAGTCGTGTGCGGAGTCATGGCGGAGGTAGAGAAGGGGAGGAAATCTCGTGGGCGAATTCAGCGGGTATGCGAATATGCGAAGATACGCATCTATGCAAGCGAGAGATACAATTTCCGATCGCAAAACTTCATCCACCGCACTGCTGGATGCTGGCGGCTGCTCAGCACTTCGGGGCGCCGCCCCGTATTTATTCCGCCTTGGGCGGCGTGGTGAGTGGGGCGATCCGGTAGAGCTTGATGCCGGGTTGGAGATACGCGATCGGCCCCTTCGGCCATTCCTTGAGCAATTCGCCTTCCTGGACGACGTGCGTGTAGAACTCGCGGCGCTTATCGTAGCCGGATTTGGTGCCGGGTTGGGGCTTCATCTCGTCGTTGAAATAGCGGCCATAGTTTTGCCGGCAGATCGCGACATAGTCCACGCCCTTGGCCCGCAACTCCTCGAGGGTCCCCAGGTCGGGGGCGAAGCTGGCATCGAGCACTTTCTGCGGCACGCGGGCCGTGGTGCTCAAGCCGTCGGCTTTGGTGGCCGAGAGATTCACCCGATGATCCTCGGCGATGGTGGCGTCGGCGGGCAGGTTTGCTTTGATCCAGGCGGCCACCGCGGTCGGATCATCGTGCTGGAAACCCAGATACGCCCGACTGAAAAGAGACGTGTTCTGCGCGGTCGCATTGCGTTCGAGGATCGCGTCGGAGAACTGGGTGAACGTCGGCATTTCGGCACGGATCAGGAAGAGCAAGAGCACCGCGGTGACCAATCCGCCGGCGAGTTGGCGCGGGCGGGAATCCGGCGCGGTCAGCAGGCGTCCGATCTCCCCCGCGCCCAGCGCGGCGAGCAGGGGAATCATAGCGCTGACCGGCAGCAGGTAGCGTTCGGCGACCTTGGGCGAACAGGAGATCATCGCCAGGTAGGCGATGGGAAAAAGAAGGGTGATCCACTCCGGCGGAGTGCGCCGCCGCGCGGTAGCCAGCAGGGCGACGGCGTAGAGGGCCGTGAGCACCGCCAGGGCCGGCGGCACCTTGCCCTTGAGGGAGCCGAGATACTCCGCGTGCGGCACCTTGCGGGTCAAGCCGTGATGCCCGCCGGCGACGCCGTCCATCTCATTGCGGATGCTGCGAAAGGGGCTGGAAACTTTCCAGCCGAAGATCGGCACGTTGCAGAGCAGAAAGGTGGCGACGAAAAAGAGGAGGAACGAGTTTACCCGGGCGGATCGGGTGAGGGTCGTGTCACTCGCCCGATGCCAGATGACCAGCGGCAGTGCGAAGAAGAGCACGACGATCCCGAGGTACTTTCCGGCTGCGGCCAGGCCGCAGGCGATGGCCAGAAAGCGCAGGGAACCCCGGCCCGGCCGCCGCCACCAGACATGCGCGGCCAGCAGCGCCAGGGCGAGTCCGAAAAGCAGCGCCGGGTCCTCCTTCATATAGTGGGCCATCTCGAAGAGGTCCTCCTGCAGCGCGACCGCCAACCCGGCGCCCCAGCCGACGAGCAAGCCGTAGTTCCACCAGGCGAGCAGCGCGAAGGCCGCGACACTGCCCGCCGCGAAAGCCGCGGAAACCCAGCGGCCGGTTTGGACGATGACTTGCGGATCGCGCGCCATGAAAGTGATCCGCGAGACGCAGGCCGTGGTCGTGAGCAGGAGCAGCGGATGGTGATAGTTGCGGCTCCCGAGCAGGACCTGGGCGACCTTCCCGCCTTCGTCGGGATGGTAAGTAAAAGGGAAGTCGTTGTGCCGCGTATCCAGCCCCAGGGTGAGCGCAAAAACGACCACCGCCATGATCCACGCACCGATCGGGCGACGGGGCGAATCGGTGATGGTGGCGGGCAAAATCGGGTCGGTCACAGGCTAGGGGCAGGTCAAGGGCGCGATGAGGGAACGCTTGCGCGCCGCTCGTTTTTCACGATACAGCACCATTCCATTGAAATTCTCGAAGTCCTTTTTTTCACGTCTGTTTTGGTTTCTCGTCGGTGGGATCTTGAGCATCTGGGTCAATGCCGGTCTGTTTCGACTCTTTTCCCACGGATTTGGATGGAAGGACTCCATCGCCTATGGACTGAGCCTGGCGATCATCAACGTCCTGTTGTTTCTCTGGAACTATGTCGTGGGCTTCAAGTCGGAACGACATTGGACCGACGCCGCGTGGCGCCAGGCGGTGTGTCTTGGGGTGTCCAATTCTCTCAACTATGCCCTGGTCCTGGGTCTCCTGCGGCTGGTTCCGCACTGTCCGGAGGTCGTGGCCGCGGCTTTTGCCTGGTCTCCGCTGATTCATCAAAAGGTCGTGGGCTTCTGGAAGGAAGGCATCATTGCCGCAGTGCAGGTCTTCATCGCGTTCTTTAAATTCGGACTCTACCACTACTGGGTCTATCCCCAGCGCGAGACGGCCCTTCCGACGGCGTCGGCGGAGCAGGTGTCCTAGGTTCCCGGAAATCGGTGGACTTGAATCCTGCGGTTGATCGGCTTCACTGAGCGCCCCTTTATGCCCGAACCCTTGCCGGCCCCAGATTCCCGACCGCGCTCCGACTGGCGCCGGTGCGTGATGCTCTGCCTGCCGGCGCTGATCCTCGGTGCGATTCTGCGGATTTCCCTGATCGCAGCGTTGCCCGAGGGTTACTACGGCCCGGACAGCAACTCCTATTTCGATACCACTTCCTCGCTCTGGCTGAATGGCAAATGGGACCTCGGACCCAAGCGGCGCTGGGTCTATCCGCTCCTTTTGCTCCCGACGCCTGCGCTGCCCGGGCGGACGGTGGTGGCCATTGCTGTGATTCAGCATGCCGTGGGTCTGCTCACGGTGCTCGGCATCGGCTGGATCGTGCTGCACCTCACGCGCCGGCCGGGTATTTGGGTTCCTCTGGTCACCACCATCGCCGCTGTTTGGCCCCGGATGGTCTGGTACGAACAGGAGGTCGTCGCCGAATCCCTCCTGCTGGCGAGCATCATCCTGGCCATCGCCCTGGCCTTTCCCGTGGAGCGATTGAAGGAACCGCGGCGGCTCTTCTGGTTCCTGCTCGCGGCGACCTTGATTATTGCGGTCAAACCGCACGGCCGGCCCATCTGGCTCGGCCTGATGATTTCCGCCGTCCTGCTCGCGGGTTTCCCGTGGCGTTGGAGCAAGGCTTGTTGGGCGGTTTTGGCGGCTTCGCTCGTCATCATTTTCACCACCGGCAGTTCCAAGCAGGGGCCCTGGTTGTTGCTCAGTTCGACGTTGCCGTTGGTCAATCCGGAACAGGGCAAATGGCCGGAGTATCGAAAAATCCTGCGGCCTTATATCGAGGAGGCGCGCGTCGACCTTTCCCAGTATCCGTGGAAACAGGACCGTTACAAAAAGATGCTCGTGGAGTCGAAGGAACCGCTGATGCTCGGGCCGGAGTGGCAGGCGCTACTCGCGCCCAAGGACAAGAAGAAGTTCCTCCAAGTCTGCCACGATCTCGCTCAGGACGCGATTTTGCACGCGCCCTTCACCTATGCCCGTATGGTGCTGCAAAAAATCGGCTTCGTCCTGAGCGATATGGAAGCCGGTTCGGGAATGTCGCCGCGCGTCTTTTGGAAAGGGCAATTGGCGGACAATGAAGAACGTTGGACGCGCCATCCCGATATCATGCAACTGCTCTATCGGACGGATTACGACGGCTACCTGGCCCTCGCGGCGGAACGTGGCAAGCGCACCTTCTGGCTCGAACCGTACGTCTATCGGTGTGCCAGCACATTCGCCTGGATGCGGACGGTTCGCGACGTCCAGGCCAGGAGGAGGACGTTGCACCCGGCTTGGTTTGGCGTGCTGGCGCTCTTTGGATTTTTGACCTGCCTGCGGCCGGCGCGGTGGAGGGAGACCGCGCCGCTTTGGCTCTCGCTCGGACTTTTTCTCGGAATCATTTTCGGCATCGGCGACTCGGTGGTGCGCTATCTGCAGCCCGTGGAGTGGATTGGAATCATTTTTGTCGCCCTGGGCCTGGATTGGGTTCTCCAGTGGATCTGGCGCGGCCCGGCGCCGGCTCGCGACGCCACGACGCTCCCCTCGCCCCCCGCGCCGACTTCGGCCCCGATCGCTCCACCGGCCTCGTAGTCGCTCGCTCATTCCCCGTGTCCGCTCCCGGAAAAACTCAGCCTCGTTTCTTTTCTCGCCTGGTCCTCTTTCTGCACCAGCCGCCGGTGGCGCTCGAAGTCGTTCTCTGGGCGCTGCTGATCGCGGTGATCATTGGCATGCGCGTCTATTTATGGCGGCTGCTACCGGCCTACCTGTGGACGCGTGACGCCGGCTCCTACGCGGGTGCGGCCTTTCACTGGCGGGATACCGGGCACATGGTTTTCGACGGCCGGCGCGGTCCGGTGTATACGCTGCTCATTACCGTCGCGCTCCAGCTTTTCGGGAGCATCAATGGAGTCGTCTGGTTGCAACACGCCCTGGGTGGGCTGGCTATCCTGGCGATCGTGGCCACGGCCCGGATCTACTGGGGGCGGGTGGTGGCGCTGCCGCTTTTTCTCTGCGGGATCTGCCTGGCGGCCTACGGCCTGCCCTTGCACCTCGGCCATCTCATCCGCAATGAGTCGACGCTCTTCATTCTCTCCAGCGCGGCCTTTTGTTCCTGGTGGCTCGCTTTGAAATGGAATTCCAAGGCCTGGCTGCTCGCGGCGGCGATCTGCGCCGGGGTGCTGACCATGACCAAGAACGTCTTTGTGCCTTTCCCCATTGTTCTCGTGGCGGGAGTGTTGTTCCTGGAAGGCCACGCGCGGAGCGCCAAGGTGGTGCGCGTTTTGTGCATCGTGGGGGGATTCCTTCTGCCCTTTGCCGTCTTGCAACTGCACAACGAGTTTGCCACCCATGTGAACCCGCCGCAGCCCCAGTCCGGGATACTTTTCTATGGCCGGACCGCCCAGTGGACCAAGCTCGATGGCGGGATCGAACCCGAACTGAAGGCCAAGATTCGCGCGGAGGTGGAGGAATATCGCGCCCGGCCCAAGCTCGACAATAACATCGTCATTAAACGCACCATCATCCCCCACCTGGCGCGCGAACTGCAAAAGCAGGGGAAAACCGACGTCGAACTGGACCACCTGTGCCGGCGGCTGGCCATCGAAGCCGTGAAAAATCAGCCAGCCGCTTTCTGGCACCAAGCCTGGACCGACGCCTACAAGCTGCAGGTCGGCGAAGGGGTGAGCAACGAGTTCCCCAGTCCGAGCGAAGTCCTCGATGGTCTCGAGGCCCTGCAGCACGGCGACGACGGCCAGGTGGTCCATCCGACGATGCAGTTGGAAAGCACGATCTTCGCCCTCCAGTCCCATGAGGATGAGAACGCCTTTCGCCTTTTTCACCGCCTGCTCGCCCGTTCCTACCTGTTCCAATTCTACCCGGTGCTGGAAACGTCCCTGGCTCTCTGCTTTCTTCTGGTCGTGGCGCGGGGGCGGGAACGGGAGTTCTTCCTCGGTGGTGCCGCCGTTTGGTTTTTCAACATGGTCTTGCTCTGCACCGTGGGGCGCCCGATCGAGCGCTACCTCATGCCTCTCGTGCCGATCATGTTCTGGGCGCTCTCGGGAGTGGTGGTGTGCATTTGGAAGGCTGGGCTGCGGCTGGCGGGGGGCGCCGAGGCCGGGGACGCCGCGCGGAGTGATGGAGTGGCCGCCGCTTGACCTCGGCACCCTCTTCGCCTACCACCAACACCTCGCCCGACCGCCGATTCCTGATTTCCCAACTCCCGCTTTTGTCCACACCCAGCCCCACTCCTTCTTCCACGGATCTCGCCGTTACCGTGCTCATTCCCGCCTTTAACGAGGAGGAATCCATCAGCAGCACTGTGGAGGCCATCCGCAAGTTTGAGCCGTACGTTCGCGCTCTGGAAATCATCGTCATCAACGATGGATCGAGCGACCGGACGGGCGAGATCGCCCGTACCCTGCCGGTGACGCTGCTCGAGCACGAAACGAATTGCGGCTACGGCGCCGGCCTGAAAAACGGCCTCCGCCACGCCAAGCACGACTACATCCTCATTGCCGACGCCGACGGCACCTACCCCCTGGAGGATATTCCGAGGCTGCTCGCTGACGCGCCTAACTATGCCATGGTCGTCGGCGCCCGCACCGGGGCCGTGGTGAAAGTCCCGCCGCTGCGCAAACCGGGCAAATGGATCATTACCCGCCTCGCCGAATACCTCAGCAATCGGAAGATTCCCGATCTGAATTCCGGGTTCCGCATTTTCCGCAAGGACGTGGCCATGCGGTTCATCGAGCTGTATCCCGACGGCTTTTCGTTCACCACCACGATCACCCTGGCGATGTTGACCAACCAGTATCAGGTCAAATTCATCCCGATCAACTACCACCGGCGGGTTGGGAAATCGTCGATCAAGCCGCTGCGTGATTTCACGAATTTCACAATCCTGATCATCCGCATCTGCGCCTATTTCAAGCCGCTGAACGTTTTTGTTCCACCGGCGTTGCTGCTGATTTTACTGGGGATGATCAAGGGCGGCATCGATTATCACACGGGTGGGCATCTGGGTTTGTTTGGAATTGTCCTTGCCCTGACCGGGGTGCAAATGCTTTTCATTGGGCTGCTTGCAGACTTGATCGACCACCGGATGAAGCTCTAATCTCACCGCCGCATGCCCCAAACGCTTCGCCTTCACTCCTCGGACCGTCTTCTTTATTTCGCTCCGCATCCGGACGACGAGACCCTCGCCGGCGGGGGCTTGATCCAGAAGGCGGCAGCTTTGGGCGCCCAGCTTTGCATCGTCTTCCTGACCAATGGGGATCGTAATCCCTGGCCGCAGCGGGTCATGGAACGCTCTCTCTTTCTCGACGTCAAGGCGCGCCGCCGCTGGGGCATGCGCCGCCAGGGCGAGGCTCGGGCCGCGCTCGACATGTTGGGCGCGGGCGGTTCGGCGGAAGTGCATTTTATCGCCTGGCCGGATCAGGGCGTGACGAAACTGCTCATGACCGCCGACGAAGTGGCCATGGACAGCATTGTCGAGTTTATCCGGGAGTGGAAACCGACCCAGATCTTCACACCGGCTGCCGAGGACACCCATCCGGACCACAGCGCCTTCTTCGTCCTGCTCCAACTAGCGCTCGATCGTCTGCACGCCCGGGGCTACGAGACCCGGCCGACCTTGAGCTACCTCGTTCACTATCCCAAAGCGCGGCTCAACCGTGACTTGCGCTCGCTCCATCTCACGCCGCGCGAGAAGGCCGTCAAGGCCGAGGCCATCCAGGCGCACGAGACGCAAATGCTTTCCCGCAAGCGGTTTCTCGCCCACGCCCGCGACACGGAGGATTTCCATCTGGCCTTTGCCCCCGACGCCAAGCACTCGCATCATCCCGTGGTCGCGGGTGACATTGCCCGGGGCGCGCTCCAGCTTCGTCTGAAACTGCTGAAACCCGCGCTCAGTTTCAAGGGCGCGAAACTGCACGTCGTGCTCGAGACCTTGCTCGAAGGCAGCCTGCGCTGGGAACTGACCATGCCCGGCAAATCCGCTCGGGCGCGTCTGCGCGACGTCATCACTGGGAAGCCGGTGCGCTGGGCCGCGGTGCGGATCACGGGACGCAACGCAGTCATTTCGCTGCCGGCAACCAACGCCATCCCGCTGACGCGCATCTTCGTCAAACTGGAAAAGCGTCCGCTTTTCTTCGATATCGCCGGTTGGCGGGAAATCGCCGTCGACGAAGCCCGCCGTCCCAAGTTGCACTTCCACCGGCACACCTCGGCGCAGCCGCGGACCACGGAAGGCTGAGGAAAGAAGGCCGAAGGAAGCGTCCGATGGCGTGTCGGCTTTCCCACGTTGACCGTCCCGTGACCGCGCCTCGCCCGTCATTTTCTTGCTCTTTTTCGTAGGCTTTACCTCTCTTCTCACTCAGATAGAGAGAACAGCGCGCTTCGCGCCCATCCACTTTATCCTTCATCCTTCCGCCTTCATCCTTTCCGCACATGTCTGTCCTCGTCGTTGGTTCCATCGCGCTCGATACCGTTAAGACCCCGATCGAAGAACACACCGATCTGCTCGGCGGTTCGACCTGTTACGCCTCGGTGGCGGCGAGCTTTTTTGCCCCGGTCAATCTCGTGGGCATCGTCGGGGACGATTTTCCCAAGGCCCACATTGATTTCCTCCGCGGGCACAATATTGACCTGGCCGGTCTCCAGATCGTTCCCGGCAAGACCTTTCGGTGGTCGGGCGAATATATGTGGGACCTGAACACGCGCGAGACCCGGAGCATCGCCCTGAACGTCTTCGAGAGCTTCGAGCCGAAACTCCCGCCCGGCTACGAAAACACGCCCTACGTGCTGCTCGGCAATATTCACCCCAATCTTCAGCACCATGTGCTCGACCAGATGAAGCAACCGCGCTTTGTCATCGCCGACACCATGGATCTCTGGATCAATAATACCCCGGAGGAACTCATTCGCCTCCTGGGGCGGATCGACATGCTGATTCTCAATGACAGCGAAGCGCGCATGCTCACCAAGGAAACCAGCCTGATCAAGGCCGCCGGCAAGATTCGCGGCATGGGCCCGGGCTACCTCGTGATCAAGAAAGGGGAGCACGGAGCGCTGCTCTTCGGGCCGGAAGGCCAGTTCTTCAGTTGTGGCGCCTATCCCTTGGAAGACATCAAGGATCCCACCGGGGCTGGCGATTCCTTTGCCGGTGGTCTGGCTGGCCATCTCGCGGCGCTCAATGAAAGCACCGTGACTTTCGCCTCCCTGCGCAAGGCGGTCGTCCTGGGCAGCGTCCTCGCCAGCTATAATGTGGAAGCCTTTTCCCTGGAGCGCCTGCGCACCCTGACGCCGACCGATATCGACGAGCGCTACCAAACCTTCAAACGGATGAGTCAGTTCGAGGTGATCGGATAGGGCAGGGCGGTCGGAACCACGAGCCAAGGCCGCAGACGTCGACCGAGCCCTCTGGGCTCCCGATCGCCCATGGGGTCGCCGGGCCGGGCCGCTGGCACTTTTCTTCAACATACCCCTTGCTTTCCCCCCTTTTCCCGATTAAACAACCCGCCCATTTTCTTTTTGCCGATTACTAGCACGTTTTAAATATGTCCACTGAACTGATGACGGAACTTCTCGAAGCCGGGGTGCACTTTGGTCACCAGACCAAGCGCTGGAACCCGAAGATGAAGCCGTTTATTTTCGAGAAGCGCAATGCCATCTACATCATCAACCTCGGCAAGACCGTCGAGCAGTTGGTGCATGCCACTGAGTATCTCAGCAGCGTGGCAGCGCGGAATGGCAAGGTGCTTTTCGTTGGCTGCAAGAAGCAGGCCCAGGAAGCGATCAAGGAAGCGGCTATCGCCAGCGGTCAATTTTACGTCAACCAGCGTTGGTTGGGCGGCACGCTGACCAATCTCGCGACCATCCGCAAGAGCATCGCCCGCATGAAGTACATCGAGCAGCTCGAGAAGCAGACCGAATACAGCAAGATGGGCAAGCAGGAGATCGCGGCGGTCAAGCGCGAGGGTGAAAAGCTCAAGCGCAATCTCGAAGGGATTCGCGACATGGACAAGTTGCCCGACGCCATCGTCATCATCGACACGACGCGCGAGGCTATTGCCGTCGCCGAGGCCCAGCGCCTGCGCATCCCGACGGTCGCCATCGTCGACACCAATGCCGATCCGGAGTTGATCAGCTACCCC
>Ga0206857_1055_pt1 | contig 25530 bp, 25 predicted proteins | sample Alteio_BWOrgCont_49_FD_152865 | JGI IMG/M metagenome (GOLD analysis project Ga0206857, IMG submission 152865) | Enriched cells from forest soil in Barre Woods Harvard Forest LTER site, Petersham, Massachusetts, United States -... | ecosystem: Environmental > Terrestrial > Soil > Temperate forest >...
CCACCATCCTTTAAGAGTATTTTGCAATTCTTCGTAATTAATCTGAATTTGATGCTTCTCTATCGCATGAATAATAGTCGGTACAAAATGTGACAATAGAGACACCCTTGATTCAGCCTTAATCGCCGTAATGTATTTCAATAAGTCCGTCACTATTGCGACTTTTTGTTGGTGGTTATAGTCCGTGCTCTTCAATGCATTTGATATGTACCTTGGGTTGATTACCAATCTTCCACGTTCCGATTCGTTAAAACCATTGAGTCGTATTGAATCGCCAATTGTCTTTGCTGCTTGAATTGGGTAGCGGCCCTGTATAACGCCATCAATCAGAGTTGGGTGAGTAATACCGTGCTTTGCGCATTCGATCTTGAGCGCTTCTACGCGCGCCTGTTCCTTGCGCCGGGTTATTTGAAGTTGAAGTGCCGCCTTTAGTTGTTGGTTGGTCGAATGAAAATTTGCCGCCGTACTGTCGGGAAGAATTGATGCGATTTTATTGAGCAGAACGTCGGGTGTCTTCGGAACGAAGTTAAATGGGGTGCGCGGCGTGCTGTCTTCTGGCCTATGTCTATAACCAAATTTTCTTGCGGTTCCACCGTCCTCTGCGACAACCGTTGCGCTTGGATGCAGAGATTCGACAATTGCGTCTACACCATAAGCTACGCCATGTGAACGTTCACCTTCGAGGTATCCCAGTCCTCCCGGGCTACGCACCCTACAAATTGAGTCCGGTCCGGTGGCACGTCCTTCTGCGCCACTGGCGAGAACCTCTACAACCGTATCGCGTCCCGCAGCAATCCCCTTGCCGCCGCTGGCGTCGACATAGACCCTGGCATATCTTGCTTCGGCTATTGCTGTTGCTCCTTTTGCGCTCGCGTAGCCTTTTACGCCATCGGCAGCAGCTATTGCAGTTGCGTAAGTTCAAATTCCTGAAATCGTATAAACCGTGCATGGAAGCGCATGATGAATTTCATACTCAGGCTGCGAAGGTCGCCAGGCAAATAAATCTGGGAGAACACGACGCGGCGAAGGCGATGCTGGAAGGTGGGACGGCTTTCAGCAAGGCGCTGGCTGGTTTGGGGGCGGCGTTGATTCAGTTGAAGAAGGACGCAAAAATTTAATCTATACCTGATAAACCGCCCTTGTCAGCGCCGCACGCGCCAGTAAGCGTGTAGAGTCAAGCGTCGGCAATACAGAATTCTGATCGTTGATGATTAATGGAATTTCAGTACAGCCCAAAACGACAGAATCACATCCGCGTTCTTTCAGACGCTTGATCACCTGCTGAAAATAGCCGACAGATGCAGGCTTAAAATCTCCGTGTACCAATTCATTCATAATGATGTGATTAATGTGATCGCGTTCTTCATTCTCCGGTCGCATAATTTCCAGCCCCTGAGCAGTCAGTGCATCCACATAAACAGAACTCTTCACTAACCAGATCGTTCCCAAAATACCCACCTTACGATAGCGCCGACGTTTCGCCTCAGCAGCGGCCACTTCTGCAATATGTATCCACGGTAAAGGGGAACGCGGCTTAACGAGATCAAATGCCTGATGCAAGGTGTTATCCGGACAGATTAAAAAGTCGGCACCGATAGCAGCCAGCTTGGTCGCGGACTGCAACATCAGGTCCGCAACGCCCTGAAGATCGTCGCGCTCCAGGCAATCCACGTAGCTGGCAAAAGATGGTGTATGTAACGACACTTCGGGATGTGCGTAGGATCCCAACATTTGCGAACCTTCTTCGCAAATTGTGCGGTAGCACAAAGCAGCGCCTTCAGACGAGCATCCGACGATTCCAATATGTTGTGGCATGAACGCCTCCTTAGTTAATGTGGAATTCACGCAGGCATAAAAAGTGGCTTATTGATCTCGTAGCTGATTAACGGCAAAACTGAAACGACTCTGAGTTCATCGAAAAACAACGAGCAATTTTATGCTATCAAATCAATAACTTTATGCCATTATACGTTGCAAATTCGATACATACGTAGTTTTCCCTACACTCTAGTCCAGAAGAACCTGCAAAGCATTGACCTTTGGCATTGGAACAGAGAAAATGCAAGCAAGAAATTACAATTGAGCAAGAAAAATTACCATCAAACAAGGTTGCAAAAGTGTAACTCACCTGATCTGAGTCCCATAAAGTTGATCCCGGAATTATTGCGGATAATGTTATATTTTACAACATATTACATATAATGACGGCATCTGCAGTTTAAACTAGCTAATTTCACCTAAAAATCGTCTACACGTCACATCCATAGTTGGCAAATCAGAAAGGAACAGGGGAGTCAATGCGTATTTGGATAGAACTAACGAATTCACCTCACATCAACATGTTCGGCGCAATGATTCACGAGCTTGAAAAAGAACATGAAGTGATTATTACCTGCAGACCACTCGCAAACACGATTGAATTACTCGACCTGCATGGTTTTAAGTACGAAGTCGTGGGCGAACACTACGGCGGCAATTTTTGGACCAAATTGGTCGGCTATCCGATTCGGGTTTGGCAACTCTACAAATACATCTCAAAGCAAAAAGTCGATGTCGCGGTGGCCCAATGCTCTTACCACTTACCCATCGTCGCGTGGTTTTGCGGTGCACCATCCGTGTACTTGAATGACAATGAGCACGCCGTAGCAAATTCTGCCGCCTACCTTTTTGCCGACGTGATTATGGTTCCCGAATTCTTACCTTCGGAACGGCTTAAATATCAATTGGCGAACCCTAAAAAAATCGTCCATTACCCTGGAGTCAAGGAAGGGATTTTTTTATGGGAGCTGGAACAGCGCCTTCCGGCCAAAACCGAAAAAAAGGAACGCAAAAAAATTTATATACGCACTGAGCCATGGACTGCGCATTACTACAAAAAAAGTCAGAACTTTATGGACGATTTGATTCTGGGACTAAAAGATAAAGTCGACATCGTTTTGCTACCGCGCGGGAAAGACCAGGCAATCCACTATCAGGATAAAAAGTTTGATGGTATCCAAGTTGCTACGACAGCCTTGGATATTGTCGATATCGTACCGCACTGTGATTTGTTTATCGGCGCAGGCGGAACGATGACCCGCGAAATGGCTGTTATGGGCGTGCCGACTATTTCGGTTTATCAAGCGGAATTATTGGATGTTGATCGACATTTGATTGAGGTTGGCGCGTACGTTCATCAGCCTGATCTCACCGCTGATCAGGTACTGCAGCTCCTCGAATCGTCGGCAAAGCAACCCGCCAATCGCAGCCTGCTGGAAAAGGGCAAAACTGCTTATGATTTGATCAAAAATACCGTTCTGAATAGCGTCAAAAAATAAGCCTTTACTTATTTATTTGTTCAACGCAATTAAGAATTCAGTTGTAGCGCTTTCAGGCCAGTGACCGGAATCACGGCTATATTAATTGTTAAAAATCGGAAGAGAAAATGAGCGAGCAAATTCAAAGTATTTCAGTAATTGGGCTAGGCTATATTGGACTGCCAACCGCAGCGATGTTCGCCTCGCGTAAAGTGAACGTCATTGGTGTGGACACAAATCAGCACGCGGTCGATACAATCAACGCCGGTAAAATCCACATCGTTGAACCCGAACTCGATATGCTTGTTCAGGCATCCGTGACACAAGGCTATCTGCGCGCTACGACTAAACCCGAACCAGCAGACGCGTTTCTGATTGCGGTGCCTACGCCATTCAAGAACAATTACGAACCTGATCTGGCCTTCGTGGAAGCAGCAGCCACCTCAATCGCACCTGTTCTCAAAAAAGGCAACATCGTCATCCTCGAATCCACGTCACCGGTCGGGACCACGGAAAAAATGATGAACTGGTTAGCAGAAGCCAGGCCAGATTTGCAATTTCCTGTCGAAGGGCAAACTGGTTCTGACATTCATGTTGCCTATTGCCCAGAGCGCGTATTACCGGGGCGGGTCGTCCATGAATTGGTTGATAACGACAGAATTATTGGCGGCATCACGCCTGAATGTTCAAAAAAAGCCGCGCAGGTTTACGAAATTTTTTGTACAGGGGCAACTGCTTTACACCAATGTACGTACCGCTGAGATGAGCAAGCTGGCAGAAAACGCGTTCCGCGATGTGAACATTGCGTTTGCCAATGAACTGTCCCTGATCAGCGATCAATTAAATATTAATGTTTGGGAGCTGATTAAGTTGGCGAACCGCCATCCGCGCGTCAATATATTGCAGCCTGGCGCTGGTGTTGGTGGCCATTGCATCGCAGTGGATCCGTGGTTCATCGTACATAAAACCCCAGAGCAAGCCAGATTGATTCGTGCCGCCCGCGAAGTAAATGACTTTAAACCGCAATGGGTGCTTGGGAAAATACAAGGCGCGGTTGCTGCTTTAGTCGCAACCGGAAAAAAGCAATCGGCTATATCCGTCGCATTTCTAGGATTATCGTTCAAACCTAATATCGACGATTTGCGTGAGAGTCCGGCATTGCATATTGTTGAAGAATTCTCTGCGACGATGAATGTGCAATTGAAGTTGGTTGAGCCCAACATCAAAAAATTACCGCAAAAATTAGAGACGCATACCTTGTCCGCATTGGACGAATCCGTATTTAACGCAGATATCGTCGTTCTACTGGTGAACCATCAGGAATTCAAAGGAATCGCGCAAAAACTGGGCTCACATGTGGTCCTGATTGATGCGGTTGGCAGTAGCTTTAACTGATGAATGTGGATTCCACTCAAATGACCAAACTGAAGATCCTGACCGTATTTGGAACGCGACCAGAAGCCATCAAAATGGCACCGCTGGTGCGACAACTAGCTAAACATCCTGAGATAGAGAGCAAAGTTTGTGTGACGGCACAGCACCGGCAAATGCTGGATCAGGTATTAGAGCTGTTTGAAATAAAACCTGAATTTGATTTAAACATCATGAAACCAGGGCAGGATTTAAATTCGATCACTACCGAAATATTGCGCAGCATCGCGCAGGTATATATCGAATTTAAACCGGACTTTGTATTGGTGCATGGAGATACGTCAACCACGTTCTGCGCCTCACTGGCAGCGTTTTATCAAAAGATCGCAATTGGTCACGTTGAAGCGGGATTACGTACCGGGAATATATACTCCCCATGGCCAGAAGAAGCCAATCGACGCCTCACTGGCGTACTGACCAGTTTTCATTTTGCGCCTACAGAACAATCCCAAACAAATCTGCTGAAAGAAAACGTCCCGCAAGAAAACATCTGTGTAACAGGTAATACGGTCATTGATGCGTTATTGATGGTCAAAGAAAAATTTGGCGCATCTCCTGAATTATTTCGACAACAAGCGCAACGTTTTCCGTTCCTGCGTGATTCAGCCCGACTCGTATTGATAACCGGACATCGGCGGGAAAATTTTGGTGACGGATTTGAACGTATCTGTGAAGCTCTTGGCCGATTGGCAGATCAATATCCGGACGTCGATTTTGTCTACCCAGTGCATCTGAATCCCAACGTACAAAATCCTGTTAAACGCATTTTAAGTGGACTATCCAATGTGTATTTGATTGAACCATTGGATTATTTGCCGTTCGTGTTTCTGATGATGCGTTCTCATATTATTTTGACCGACTCGGGTGGCATACAAGAGGAGGCACCCTCATTAGGCAAACCGGTTCTGGTCATGCGTGACACGACCGAGAGACCGGAAGCGGTCACTGCAGGTACGGTGAAATTGGTGGGAACAGATGCGGATAAAATCGTGAACAACGTAGCATTACTACTCAACGACGAGACAGCCTATCAGGAGATGAGTTTCGCGCATAACCCGTATGGCGACGGCAATGCAAGTGAACGCATCATTAATGCGTTGCTGAAGCGGTATCGCGAAAATCAATAGGCTCGCACAAATAGCCGCTCAATTTTTTACTGAAATGCAGTTCGTTTCGAAAACGTTACAGGGCAGTAGTTTTGTTGTGGCGTACTGGGCGGAACAATAACCGTGGTCAAAGCGGTGGAGCCTTGCAACTGATAGGTGCAATACCAGCTTGGCGCGTGAAATTCGCTGTGAACTAACAACCAGACTTCGGAAGCGTCCGCGCTGGGAAAGAACAACAGCAAATCTGCGATAACAAGAATAGTTGCGAATAATTTCATTGGGTACTCCAAGTAACGTCTTCAAACTGATTTGAAAAATCCCATCGAAGAGCGGCGATTATAGCACTCACAATTGCGAACTAAAACCTAGACAAGACCGCTATAAATCGACTCCAATTGGGGCAGCACAACGTCCATCGAGAATTTACGCTCGACTTGTAATCGCCCTGCCGTACCCATTGTTGAACGCAAGTCTGCATGTTGCGCCAATCTGATCAATGCTGCAGATAACGCATTCTGATCACCGGCATTGATCAATATTCCATCAACATTGTCGCGCACCAACTCAGGAATTCCACCCACGCGCGTCGAAATAACCGGTACCTGCCAGCTCATCGCTTCGAGCAAACTAACTGGCAGTCCCTCATTATGCGAAGGAAGCACGTATATTTGAGCTTGCTGCAAGCGTCGTATCTTCTCTTCGCCATTTATCCATCCTGCGAAAATAACACGGTCTGCGATCCCAAGTTCAGCAACGACCTCACGCGCACGCTCAACTTCACCATTACCGCCAATAATCAGCTTCAGCTCGGGAACGACTGACAATGCCGTTTTGAACGCAGGCAAAAGATCATAAATACCCTTTCGCTTCCCAATCACGCCCAGGAACAAAAATTCAATGTCAGTTTGATTGGAGCGGTCGCTTTTATTCGACAAGTCCGGCAGCCTGACATAGTTAGACAGTATTTGAATGGTCGCTTGCGGCGCAATCAGCCTGACGTAGTCGCGCCAACTCTCCGACAACACCACGACAACCGATTGACTTTCCAGCACCCGGCTAATCAAGCGTTGCAGCATCTTGGGCTGTCGCTCCACAAACGTTTTCATTTCTGATCCGTGCAGATGAAAAACGACTGGAACGCCCGACATCTTTGCAACCAGGGCAAACAAAGATTTGCGCCAAAAGCTGCCTTTCATCGCAGCATGACAATGCACGAGGCTGACTCGCCGTCTGAGCAGTAATCCGATAAAAATCAGGAAGGTTTTTAAGGCGGTGAAGAGTCGCACAAGAATCGTTCCTTCAACGTGCGGGCTCAACAATATAACGTTCCAGCGTTCGAAAAGGCCATCGGTTTGATATGCCTCTACGACTGAACGCATCCCACCTCTTGCCGCAGTGCAGATCATGATCACATGTTTTTTTGTTTGCGTAGTCAAGAAGCTATCCTGGAATTAATTTAAGTCATTAACAATCATGCCAAATCTTTTTGTCATGATATCCGTTTTGATTATTTGCGCCGGGTTACCCGCAGCAATGCAATTATCCGGAACATCCTTGGTAACTACTGAGCCCGATCCGATCACACAATGATTGCCAACGCGCACGCCAGGCATGATGATGGCATTGGCTCCAACGAAGCAACGAGCGCCAATATAGGTGTCGGAATGAAATGCGCGGGACATGTCATGCGTAAAAACGACTACCCCAAAGGCCAGATAAGTTTCGTCGCCGATATGTATCCCTTTGGGATTGGTCAGATCGAGTTTTGTACTCAATGAGAAACGGCAGCTTGATGAAATATCCATACCAAATATTTTTTGGTAGATCAGTAATCGTCCGAACATTAGTGCATCCCTGAATTTCAGGAGCAACCGTTTGAACAATCCATAATTGGGTTTATAGCGCATAGCCGCCTAGTTAATTTTTCTGGTAAGAATACGCGGCGGCGGGCCAACTACCACCGAATTTTCAGGCACATCTTTGGTCAGCACCACCCCTGCCCCGATGATGCTGTTGTCACCAACAGTGATGCCACCTATCACAATTGCTCCGGCGCCAAACTCAACGTTATTGCCAATGGTAGGCAAACGATCCGCGTTGTCACCATCGCCCTTGTTTCCGATGGTAACGCCCTGCCGCAGCATGCACCCTTTTCCAAACCGCACGTTACCGTGCACTACCAAGCCCACCCCGTGATGTATTCGCAGTCCGGGGCCCACTTGCGTTTTGGCAGGCAATTCTATGCCCAGCAAGAAGTCCGCATAAATTTTATAGAGTGCCGCAAAAGGACGGAATGCGTAGCGGACAGCTGATTTATTCAAGTACGAAAAGGATGCCAGACGAAACAGGATGATTACGGATTTCATCTTGAACCCGGTCGCCAGGCCAGCTTCAAGTTTTATCAATGTTGATAATCCTGCTAGCGTCATCGCATAGTCAGAATTGTCGAGATTATTATTCATTGCGGTTTCCCGACAAATTGGCAAATCAGTTTGTAATAGGCTTCTCCCGCGCGCGATTCAGAAAACATGTCTGCCCGCGCGATCTGACGTGCAGGATCAAAACGGTTGTGAATTAACAGCTGCTGTATGAATTTTCCCATCGCCACAAAATCGTCAACGGCAACCAGGTTTCCAAATTCACCATCAACAAGAATCTCAGCCGGGCCAAAATTGCAATTGCTGCTAACGATTGGTAAGCCAGCCGCCAGCGCTTCAACTAGAACGTTGCCGAAACCTTCCCACGCGGAACTCAATACAAACAAATCTGCAGCGTGGTAATAGGTCTGTACCTCATGAGTAAAATCGACAAAACGTATGTACGTGCTCAAATTATTTTCAGATATGAACTGATCAAGTCGTGTTTTTTCATCCGGTTGATAGATGCCGCCCACGATGTAAAGAACCACATCGCCCGACGCAAATATCTTTGCGCTTTCCATTGCTCTAAGCAGCATCAGGTAATTTTTCTGGACACAGATTCGGCCAACTGCAAGAACAATACGCGCAGTGGTAGCTATGCCTAGTTTTTCCCTCGCCATTTCCTTTGTGATTTGGGTTGAGCCAAATCGAACCGGATTATGAATAAAACTAATGGGCCGATTAGTCAATCGCCCCTTCAACTGTTCCGCCATACCCTTTGAAACGCACAGGACATGATCTGCCAGTTTATATACATAACGAACGATGAATTCCAAAATCAATTTCCGTAACCGCGATTTATTCTGCCAATGCTGGTCGATTGACGCGTGTTCTGTGACGATCACAGTCGTCTCAGCACCAATTAAAAATTTCGATATTAGTGCTGCGGCATTCGTTTCGGTATATGCCGTAATAACGACATCTGGCCGTTGAGCTTTGAGGTAACGGGAAAATGGCAAGATGGTCTTCCAACTCCGGCTCGCATTCAAGCCGACAAGCTGATAACCTTTTTCAACGGCGATTCTCTCGGTTTCATGATTACAAATTCTATCGATAACGAAATCAATTTTGCAGTTATGCGCAGTGGAAAGGTAGTCAGCCACCGAAAGGAAAACGCGTTCAGCACCACCAAAACCCAACGCAGACAATCTGAATGTAATTCGAAGCGCCATCGTATTTCAGACTTTTTTCTTGATCAAATTGGGCCATTTCCCGGTACGCAATTTTTCGAAGTACACCACGCGGAAATAGCACAGCAGGTAAACGAACCAGAGAATATTGGTCGACGCCAGTATCGTGGTCTCTGTGATTGCATGGAGCAGTACGAACGTAATCATCAGAAATAGCATCCGACTGTCAGGTTGTTGCCAATTTCGAAATAACAATCGGTAAAGATCAACGGCAGTCAGTAAAAACAGCGCCAGACCAAGCACGCCAACCGATGCCATCAGATCGATGTAGCTGCCATCGGCCGACACCATGTTTTGGATCCATTGCGCATCGGACAAATACAAAACTGTGTGCGCAATCTCTGAGGCCCCGTTTGCATCCCAGAACGTGCCGGGACCAATTCCCAACAGGCTGTTGCCACGTATATGCTGAATAACGGTCAACCACAGCGTGCCGCGCTCAGTGAGCATTTCTTTTGTAAAGTGCGTCCAAAGAAAATCAAGAAATTGATCTCTGAATACGACCAGGGCAAACAGTGAAATAAGCGCCATCGGATACAGCATCGGTCCTAACGATATCTTCCTGATTTTTCCTGTTGGCGCTGCTGTGGCATTTTTTTTCGCCCACCATTCTGCAAGCAGAAGCAATAGGCTGCAAATCAGAATTAATGCAATTGAAGTTTTGGATCTCGACGCAAGCAAAAACACCATTGCTATTAAACCGAATCCGATATGGATGATTTTTCGACCAGGTGCATACATCAGAACCAATGCGCAAAAAGCCATCATCACGCCCAAATTATTCTTCTGGTGGTAAAACGCAACGAAGCGTCCTGTCAATGCAGCGCCTTTTAGATAAAAAATGCAATACAAAATAATTGAACAGATCAGCCAAAGTGATGCGGTCCTCAGCGACTTAATGAAACCACTTTCAAGGTGGCGCATGGTAACAAACAACGCCAACAACAAAAATGCCGTCAGTGTCAAAATCCGTTCCATCGACGTCCTCGGCACAACCGACCATGTATAGCTCGCAATAAATAGTAACCAGAGCGCGGGAAAACTCAGCGGCTTGGTCAGCAAGGTATACGACTGACGGAAACAGGCAAATAAATGGGTGACGACAAAGGGAAGATAAATGGCTAACGCGATCGCCAATACCGGCTTGCTAAAGATGGTGTTGGCGACCAAAAGCAGCAAAAAGATAATGGACAATACCCAAAGCATTTTGTCGCTCTTGAGCTTACGTGCCCTAACCGGCGTTGATAATTCCGGCGTCGTTGTATCGGTCGCTGTCAGGTTCATTTAAGTATCTCAATTCTTTCTCGAAAATATTCCGAACTTTCGTCTTTTGACAAAATTCAACCGCGCTCCCCAGATGGCATAGATGACCAACTGGCGGCGAAGAGACAAAAACAAAGCTGGTGTCCACACTAACGTAAGGACATCAGCTTCTATATCGACAGGCAAGCATCCAAACAGATCTGGTGCTTGTGCCAGGCAACGTCGCATCGCGTACGCCAGATTGATTTTTAGTGCTTTATTGGCAAAGCCCGGTGCTACCTTTATTTGTCGATAATACTCAATCAGCGGGCCTGCATCCGCTGCTTTAATATTTAATGTGGCGCCAGCTGGATTTAGCCGGTAATCATACAATGCATCCGCTAGCGCAAGAATAGTATTTGCTTTGCGGTACACGGCAGTTATCGCAATCAAATCTTCGCAATAACGAACACCAGGCGGAAATCGCACACCGTCAAATAAATCCCGTTTGAAAACACGCACCCAAGAGTACCAAAGGCAAGATGCAAATACGTTGTTCAGCACCTGATCGCGATTGTAACGACCAAATTTTGTATGAATGTGACACCGAGAATTGATGAGATCACCTGCCTGATCAATTGTTCTGTATCCAAATTCAATGATGCTTGGGGAATCAGCGCAAGCAGCGAGTATTTTCGTAATGTATTCAGGGCTGACGAGATCGTCCGCATCCACGAAAGCGATATAGTCACCCGTTGCAGCGTCTAACCCTGAATTTCGCGCAGCACTCACGCCACGATTTTCCGTCGATAGATAGATAAATTGGCCAGTCTTGTTCAATGATTCAAGCGCGGAACTGATAATCTCGTGCGTCGCATCGGTTGAACCGTCGTTGACGAGGATCAGTTCGACATCGTCGACAAGTTGATTTATCAACGACGTCAGGCAAGCACCAATAAATCGGGCACCATTGTAGACGGGGATGATAATTGATAATTTTCTATCCATCGTCAATGCCTGTGATTGAATATCGAGACGGCGACCGAAAATGTTTGCCGAGGTTTAAAAATAATATCGGCGATTGCCAACATCCCGATCTTCGCCAATTCACGCGTATCTTTGAATAGAAAATAGATCACGAAATCGACCAATAAATACGAAAGAACACAAACAACTGCACAACCTATCATGCCAAATTGTTGAGTAACCCAATAGTTCATAACCAGTACGACGGGCGCGACAATGAGCATTTTGATTAACGCGTATTTAACATACCCCAGCATGATCAGCAGTCGGCCATACAATGCACCCGGCAAAATAAATACCCAGGCCCAGCACGAAACGGCCAATACCGGCGCGCTCTGCGCATAGCGCGCGCCGTACAACAAGTGAACAATCAAACCAGAGGAAAAGAATACGCAGGCCGACATGACAATGCCGACCATAAAATGGATAGCAAGCAGCGATCGGATATGAAGTAGAAACGTGCCATGATCGCGCAGTAGCTCTTTGTCCATTCCTGTGTAAAACGTCGCGACCAAAACCTGACCAATGAATGCAGCTTGTGGAATGATCCGTATAGCCGCGGAATAGGTACCTACCGTCGCAGGATCGAGCAGTTTGGCCATAATCAATACATCGGATTGACTGTAAAAAAAGTACAACAAGGTTGAAATAAAAACGGGAAATGCTTCACGCGTCATATCAACAAGCCGCGTCATATTGAAGTAGCGGATGTTGATCAGTCTAAAATAATCCGGTTGCATTAACGTCATGACTAAAATCAGGATAAACGACTGTATCGGCAGATACATCATCATTGCGTTAAATGAAAAATCAAAATACGCGCCGCCGAACAAAAACAACACCGAAATTATCCTGGAAACTACCGAGGCAATCGCGATTGATCTGGGTCGATTTATCGCCTGTAAATAGCTGCGGATGAAGATGACCTTGAGAAAAAAAATCGAAATGACCACATTCACAATCAAAAACAGGTCTCTGGCAAAATCCTTATAGAGCAAGTAGTAGAGGAGGATCAAGAAAACATACAGGAGCCATCCTAAAAAAAATCCCACCTGGACGCTGGTGACATATTCTTTATCATGAATATTGCGCACCATTTCCCGAATGACAAATTGATCCAATCCGAGTGTGACAATAACCAACAACACCGTCGATACGGATTGCACAACGCTATACCTGGAAAAAATCTCTGGTCCAAAATGTCGGGCAATCAGCGATGCACTGACGATGGTAAATAAAATTGCCGTAAGATTTTCTATGGAATACAGCAGCGCATTGACTATATTCCTTGCAGTTTTATGCTCTGACATATTAAGACTCAGGTAGGCCGAAATAACGTGTTCGTTGTTCTTCCGGGATGGATGCATACCAGTCTTTAACGAAATCGATTAGTGATTTTTGTGCGATCGCGTTGTTTGCTTCCAACGTCGATACCCGAACAATCATTCCATCTGGAATCAGATTATCCAAACTGTATTGAAACGCGATGCGTCGTTTGTTCATTTTATTTCGATAGAGATAATCGCCGGCCAAGGTCCAGTAAAAAAGTGGCTCAATGCGCTGTCCCTTTTGCATTTTCATGTAATGCACCAAAATCGTCCTATTCGTATCAAGCGCAATGGGGATGTCGAGCTCTTCAAGTTTGGTGAAACCTTGCGCTGGGTAACATAGCTCAGGTTTATGTACATCGTGGCCTTCGCTTTGATCTTTGCCGTAAGCGATCGACAACATCACAGTTCGATCTTGAGGATTTACATAGCTGGCATTCAAAATATCCGCGTACAAGTAGTTGAGTACAACTTGCTGCGCAGGATCAATGATCATATCTTCATCGGTCGCAATCTTGGTCCAGTCTTTGAACTTCGTGGGCACATCATTCACCAACAAATTCCTGGGGCTAGATTGCGCCAGGTACCGGGTCGGTCTAGCGTAGTTCGCGACAAACGCAACCACCACCATTAAGATCGCAAGCAGGATTTTTTTATGCTTCATCGAAGTCATGTTTGTATTTTTCCGGTGCGTTCATTGGCAATACGAAAACGGTGTATGGTTTGCAGCAAGGTATCGATAGAAAGTATCAAAGTAAGCGCCACTGCAAACAGTACGACGCCAGCAAATTGATGAATGAAACTTTGGCCCGCCGCATCGCCAAAATGATAGGTAATCAAAATTAAGACAATCACGCGGATAACGTTGGCGATAAATGAAATGGGAATAATCAGAATCGCCAAAAAAAAATTTCGAAAAAGGGAAACATGCTTAACTACATACAGATAAAGTAAACCCAGTACTTCGAGAGAAATGAGCGTATGTAAGCCGGCACAGGCGTCGGCAACAAGTAATTGATAAGGGCCTACCTGCAATACAACACCGGCCCGCGCTATCGGGTAACCAAACCAAAAAAGGATGTCGCTGGCCACATAGGAGACCGCAATTTTCATCGGCAAAGTAAACGCATCGACCAACGCGCCGGGAAGGGGAATCACGAAAATGAGGAACAGCAGTGGGATTTTCATTGCCGACAATGTCCGAACACCAAACATAGTTAGCAATATTCCGGTCAGGACAAAAATCTGGGAGCCAATATCGAACGACAATAAGTCTTGTGAACGGCCTATCAGGTATAACAACAGGCCTGTTCCAAATACCAATCCGCCAAGCTTCGGATAAGTCTTATCCAACGCGAAGTCAGAAAAACATGTGCGCTGCTGCCAGAAACTGTAGATCGCCAGGCCCAACATAATTGGTCCCTGCATTTGATCGCGTTCGGCCCATAGCCCGGTTGCAAGAGCAAAATAAGTGGGAACATAAAGTGCAGACAAACCTAAAATTATTGTCCACCATTCGCCAATTAATTTTTTATTTTTTGCTAAAGTGTTCAAGGTTCTGGCGTCAGTCGCAAGTGATCATTTTCGGCGGCAATTCAGATCGAAATCTAGATACTTGGTAGGTTAAAAGGCTACTTGATATTTTTGCATTAAAGCAATAAGCTTACCACATGGCAGTGCGTTTTCCAGCAGTTGTTACCAGCGAAGTCTGGCGTGTATTAATATCGCAACACGCCTACTTTGCATGGCGATCTGCAATCGAAATTGGCGGGTCGATTTTGATTTTAAAAACAAATTTCCTGATCAGTATTCAAATAATTTCGACGTAAATTGAATCGTTAATGTTTAATGCTGCGCTTTGTTCCTTGCAACCTATCCCAATTCGAGGCACGCGGCGCTGCGCGACTTATTCAGCGTAACCTTAAGGAAATTTATGCGCGCATCCTGCAAAGTTAGAAAAACCATTCTTGTTGCTTCCTTACTGTTATCGGGCGGTGTTCAGGCCGACATCCTATTCAACGGACAGTGGGAAGTTTACCTGGGTCCGTATTACGGTGACAAAGGCTGGCAAAACATAACGCAGACTGGCCAACCGACTGGCAATGACAACTGGTCCGATTTCGTCGGCCTCTGGTCACATACCAAATGTGTACCAAACAGTTGGGTCTACAACACCAGCTGGGCAAATGATCGCATCAGAATCGAGTCAGATCCGACCAGCCCCAAACAGGGTATGGTGGCACGTTTCGAGGTACGCTCAGGAGACCATCGAAATGGTACTTATAGCGGCGAGCGGTCGGAAATGTATATGATGACAGACAGCAGCTGCAAAAAACTTCCCGTAACTCAGGCGAGTGGACACGAGTTCTACGCCATAGCAGTTAAGTTGAGTCCTGACTGGGTACCGCCTCAACACGAGTCAGCGAAAAAAGGTTATACAAAATGGGGAAGCTTCATGCAATTGCATGGCCCCAACGTCTATGGCACCTCCCCTTCCCTCGATCTCATGGCAGAGGAAGACTTTCACCTTAGTTTGGACGGCGGCGACATTGAACGTGTTGTTACAGATCCCAAAACTGGTCAGATGAAGCACATCAAAAATGACACGAAACCCTACGCATTCAGTAACGGTGATTTGCGCCGTGGTCATTGGGTGCAGTTCGTAATGGATGTCGTATGGGCGCCCGACACAACCGGATCAGTGCGCATTTATCGACGCGACGACAACCAAACGGACTTCACTACGGTGCTCAACCTTCGCAGCATCGCAACACTTCAAACCAACAGCTACGTTCCTACCGACCCTGAACATTGCAACAACTGCTCACCGGACAACACAACTCATTACTGGCGCATCGGCTATTACCGATCTACCTCTCCCGATCAAACCAATGTGTTGTGGTTGGGGCCGTTTGTACGTGGCACCACATTTGACGAAGTCGCTACGGCAGCTTTTGGCAGCAGCGGTGATCAAAAATAAATCGACCGCGCCACCGCGCACATAACTTCTATTTCTCCTTTGACTTTCCCGACCGTGACGATTGCACGTCAAAATCGTTGAGGATGGCACCGACAATGGCAACGTTAGAGTCGCGCAATGTGTCCGCCAATTGTTCGAGCGCTGTCGAAGGCGTCCTGTTATTGCAGGCTACTAAAAATGCAGCACCAACCCGGGAAGAAATAGCTTGAGCATCCGCACATTCCGATGCAGCAGGCGTATCAATCAGGATGATGTCGTAATCCGCTTTGTACGTGTTCAACATTGTTGAGAACGAATCGCGGCTGAGCAATTCCTGCGGGTTGGGCGGCGCAGCGCCGGCAGGAAGCACGGACAACCCTAATAATTTATTAACCTTAACGACCGCTTCCCGCGGATCAGCCCGTCCTGCCAGCACAGCTGACAGTCCCACATTGTTCGGGATTTTAAACATTTGGTGCAAACGAGATCCGCGCATATCTGCGTCAATCAAGAGCGTACGTTCGCCAAGCTGTGAGAAAACGACTGCCAGGTTGGCAGCGATAAAACTGCGCCCATCTCCGGAGTCCAAACTGACAACAGCAATACTTTTACGTTTTGCATCAATGTTGAACCAGCGCAGCATTAACTGCGTTCGCAGCGCACGAATTTGTTCGATTATCCTGGCCGATGGATTAAATGCAGCGACGAGTTCATCTGAAACTGATTTATCCTTTGGTTCGAGATAGGGGTATTCAAATTGGTTGGCAAGCGCAAATCGAATGTCCTCTTCAGTCAACAATCCGAGTTTTAGCGCAGCGTCGCCGAAGCGAGTATTACTGGCAGTCTGTTCACGCAGAATTCGTTCAGCATTGACGGCAGTAAGTCTGCCTCTTTCGATCAGGATTGCGCCGATCGAACGTTCACCCACCGATTTTTCCTGGATTGATGCTTGCATACGTTAATGTCCTCTGCTTATTTCAGAATGAAAGTTGTTTCTTGCGACGCCAGAATTGCCACCAATGCTGACGGAAAAATAATTCCCGCTTCTCAACCAGCACGCCCAAAAGAGTAAATCCCATTTCAGAAAGATTTTCTGCAGAGCGGATCGGCCTCTCCCGGTTCTCCTTAAAGATCGCCACACTGATACCCAAAATAATACCAAGGAAGATCGAAGCAGCGATATTCAGGAACACTTTCGGGAACGAAGGTTCTATTGGTTCATAGGCTGGCGTCAGAATGGAAACGTCTGTCTGTGGACTCTGACTTTGCAGATTACTTTGTGTCAAACGTTGACGTATCGTGTTGTAATCCAATTGCGTTGCCGTCAAATCAGTTTGCAGATTAGCCGCCTCGTCGCGTTGATTTTTCAGATCCAACATACGGGCCCTTTGCACTTCTACTTGCTCGCGCATTCTGTCAACCTTTTGCTGCGCAACTTGCGTGTTGGTTTTTAAGCTGTCGGCCACATTTTTCATTTCACTCTTAAGTTGCAGCTTCAGCGCTTCGAGCTCCGCTTTTTGCTCTTTAACTTGCGGGTGGTTAGGTCCCAACGTATTTGATGCAGACAATATTTTCCCGTCGGCTGCGGCAATCGCATTGCGTAAATTCTGCACTTCGAGATTATTTACAACTTCAGGAATTGTTTCCAAATTGCCTGCATCCGCTTCGCGCTCGCGTGTGCGTGCGTCCGACAATTGCGCCATCAAGACGGTAAGTTGTGCCGACAAGTCCGCCATGTGCGCAGCCTCGACGTCGAATTTTTCATCCATCGAAACAATGCCTTTGTCCTTCTGATAGACGGTGAAAGACTCTTGTTCCTTCGCCATCTTGCCTCGAATTTGTTTTACCTGGTTGGTGAACCAGTTGGAATAACGGGTCGCCGGCTCATTCATCAGTTCGAGATTGGTTTCCAGATAAACCTCAGCGAATGCGTTCGCAATGGCCGCAGCCGATTTAGCATTGTTTGCCTTGAATCTGATTTCGATTACGTTGCTTTCACGAGAAGGCTCAACCTTGAGTTTTTTCCCCAGCCTGTACGCATAGTAAGACTCGAAAGAACCAGTCGCCCCATCGTTAGTATCTAGCTTCCAGTCATTCACCAGTTCAGGATCTTTATCCAATCCCAGTTTTCTTACCACGCCACGCGCGACCCGTTCACTACTGATGATGTCGACCTGGGTTGCCAGATAACTCGGCATAATCATCCCCTGGGTTAACATGCCAGTCACAGCATCGGGCGCTTTGGCATCAATCACAACCGTTGCAATTCCCGTATACACGTTGGGCCAAACCAAGCTGACTACGGTCACCAGAATCACAAAACTCGCGAATACCTTGAAGATCAACTTACGACGATATTTCAATACGATTAAAAACTGTTCAAGAGTCATTTTGTAGCCTTAAAAAATTGATCGTCTATCACTACCATCGAAAAAATATTCCGTTCAGAATAAACTTTCAGGCACAAGAATTACATCATTTTGTTGAATAACATCAGTCATCAGCGGATGCGTTTTTTCAACTATACCGGTGCTTTTATCGCGACGGAACAGCGTGATATTTCGCTGGGTTCCTCGCGGCGTCAGTCCGCCACCTTGTGCGAGCGCCTGCATAACCGTCATTTCACTGAAGACGGGATATGAACCTGCACGTTGCACTTCGCCATAGATAAAAAACATCAAGAATGGGACATAGATTTCATCACGCGGCATGATGATCACATCATCATCAACGTTCTTGTCCAGATAGATAGAAGATAGCGTGATCTCTTTAATAAACAGCTTGCCATCGCGAGTGCCCTTCAGAATAACCTTGTCACCGCCTGGCATACTGCCCGTTATCGCCGTTGACATCACGATGCCGCCAGCCAAGGCCAGGGCTTCGGTCAAATGCAAGTTGGAATTTTCAATCGGGTACATACCAGGTCGGTTAACCTGGCCTAAAATCGTCACCGAATTCGCACGGGCCACGATCAACGTAATATTGACTTGTGGGTCCTGTATATATCCACCGTTCTGAAGGCCCTTTGCGATGAGCGACTCTGCCTCAGCAATGCGCAGACCGCCTACCTTGACTGACTGAAGAAGTGGAAAAGAAATGGTCCCGTCCGCACTGACACGTATATCCAGCGTCAATTCAGGATTCCGGTACACAGCAATGTGAATTGAATCGCCCGCACCCAGCAGAAAATCTTGATCAGGTCCTGCAAAACATTGGGTAGCGCAAAGAAATAAGAACGCCTGAAACACAATTCTGAGAGTTCGTTTAATCACTTTAAATTCCAATCTAAAATCACACAGGTAGTCACGCTGATTGCCGTACAAGCTGTACACGCTGAGCATGACGCCTTACAGTTTTTGGTAAAACGCGCATGAAAAATAAAAACCACCCACTCCGAATACGTCCGCTTTTGGCCATTTCAAAGCAGGTCAGTCTAACTTACTTTATTCCAGCAGTGTCACTTTTCACAGCGGCACTTTTTTCACCGGCGGCAGAATTCGTTGCGTCATCAGAAAACAAGGTCAACTTATCCCCATCCAGGCCAACAGCTTTCAGATTCAGTGTTTCGATTTTTGCTTCGGCGCGTAAACGACGCAACATCGCTTCCGCGGCATCGTCATTTTTCTTATTAATCAAAAAGTCCGAGATCCCAGCTGATGCTTCCTGCAACGAAACTGGGCTATCTTTAATTGGCGTCAAGGTTATAAACATGGTTTTTCCTGAATCACTCAACACAAAAATTTGAGGACTGTCGGAATTGTTCGCTTTTTGAACTACCGGTTCAGGAATGTCAGAGGAATTGCGCACCGTTTGTGATACCGAATTTTTGATTCGATGAATTTCAAACCAGCTGATTACATCATCCAATGATTTTGCGCCGTCGATTGCTTCCTGTGTCTTAGCGTTGTAATCCGCCGAGTCAATTGCCAACTCCTTCATCTCATAAATTTTCCGATGAGAATAAGAATCTGGGTGCGCATTATAAAAAGCGGCGATTTCAACCTCACTCGGCGGTGGCGTGCTTTCTATGTGCTTCTTGAGATAGGCTTGCGCCAATATTTGCGACTTCACGCGCTCCAAATTAAGCAATATCTCCAGATCACGATTCAATCCACCTTGCATTGCTTTATTCGTTAGCAATTGCCGATCGACCAAATTCTCGAGCGCTTTTTTTCTTTGTTTGATTTGATCCTGTCCAGAGCCGCCCGGATTATTATCCTGCGCCAATTCTTCATTCAACTGAGGAATGGTAATTTCATCTCCGTTAACGCTGACTAGCGCCTGGCCATTTTTATTCTCTTTCTCACCACAGGCTGTAAGTAAAAATAGTCCTGACAATAAGAGCGGGAATAATTGCGAGTGAATTGATATTTTTTTGTTTATTCTCATAAATTCATTCAATAAATAAAAAATGGCAGACCACCTGGTGATCTGCCAATACTACTTTTGCTGAGTCAAACTTGATAATTGAGCTGAATACGACTTACGCCAGATTTTCCAGCGTGCCCGTAGTTTTACGGCTGCGGGATTTTAACGCCACCATGAAAATACCTAGCAACATCAATACGACTGTTTCTGGCTCAGGGACTGAAGAAACAGTCCAGTGGAATTTTGAGCCGATGCTGGCACAGGCAGTAGTGATAACTTCACCCATCCAATGGTTGCTAGCTGAAGTGCTGGTCAGTGTCCATGATTGACCTTGTGTCAAAGTCTTCACCAGCTTGTAATCACTAAGGCTGCTGCAGTTTTTGGCGGTGCAATCGAATATATCCAATTTCACGCCTTTGCCGCCGAGCAGATCATTTACGTCATACCATTTGGAATGACCACCGGTCGCAGTGAACAGATCAGTATTCACTACACCGCTCATTTTGTTGATGGTGCCTGACACACTAACGATGTCGAAATCGATTTTTTTTGGACCAGCCATTACCAATCCAGATACGGACAGTAACAAAATCGACAGAACTACTTTTATATTTTTCATACAGCACTCCCTTGTTTAACGTTAATTTTAAAATTTTGCGATCGCTTCAGTAACTGAACTTTTCCCTTGCCTACCCATCTAACTCGCTTCGCCTATCTCCCAACACAAAAAAAAATGACCGCAAATTTATGCGTTCATAATAATTACAAGACTTGGATTTCAGATTCTAATTTAGCTGCACGACAATTTGATGACTTATTTAGATATTAGTCGTTACATTACAACGTATTTTTTTACAGCAATATTTCCCAATAACCCTTTGAAATCTATAGTATTTTCTTACGGCAATTTCTTTGCGGGAATTACTTCCTTTTTTCTGCATTCTTGCCCTCGAGAACAATGCAACCGAAGTCAATGAACATCCAAAATTCCTGAATTTACTAAAAAGAATTTCGCCTAAGAAATACTTCCCTCACGGTAAGAATAATAATCCACAAGTCTAAAGGTAATGACCAGTTGCGCAGGTAGGCAAGGTCATGCTCGATACGCGATTGCATTTTATCGAGTGTCTCGGTTTCACCTCGCAAGCCGTTCACTTGCGCCCACCCTGTGATGCCTGGCATTGCCTTATGGCGCAGCATGTAACCTTTAATCAGTTTTCGGTACAACTCGTTGTGTGCTACTGCGTGCGGTCGCGGGCCGACTATACTCATACGCCCCTGCAGTACATTGATAAATTGAGGCAATTCATCCAGTGAAGTACGTCGTATGAACGCACCAAACTTTGTGACGCGCTGATCATTGCGTGTTGCTTGCGCGACGTGCTTGCCGTCCTCGCTGACTGTCATAGAGCGAAATTTGTAGACGATAATTTCTTCACCGTTGAGTCCATAGCGCCGCTGCCTGAAGATCACGGAACCAGGCGAAGAAATTTTAACGCCGCACGCAATCGCAATAAGAATCGGGAAGATCAAGGTCAAAATGAAGACGGATAAAACAATGTCACTGGCCCGTTTCAACACGCCATTTAAACCAGTAAACGGCGTCTCGCATATTCCCACAACTGGCACGCCATCAACATGATCAAGACGTGCTTGCATCAACTCAAACGTAGAGATATCTGGCACAAAATAAATTGACACGGTCGTGTCTTGCAACTCGTCCAGCAACGACAAGATACGTGGCTGCGCGGCGATCGGCAAGCTGACAAAAACAACCTGGATATTGTTTTCCAATACATAGCTAACTACGCTGGACACCTTCCCGAGATACACACCAGATAACCCTTGTACGCGCCTGCCGCCGTCACGGTCGTCAAAATAACCTTTTATGTCGATATTAAAATAAGGGTTGGTCTTTAATTTCTCACAGATCGCCGCGCCAGGTTTATTCGCACCGATGATCAATCCGCTGCGCATCACGCGAAACCGATTACTGTAGAGAAAAATCCAATGCGCCACCATATTGCTCACTAATAGCACTAACGGTGTGACGCCAACCCAAATCAGCAACGTATGTTCCGAATATTCGTACCTCAGTCCTGTTGAACGTTCAATGAGGATCAATACGGCGACGATGATTATCCATCCCAAAAAAATGTCGCTTGCAAATGCCAGAAATCGTCTGTTACGCAACTTGCGACTCAAATCAATCTGCTCGAATACGAAGTTCCCAACCAAAAAAATTACGATCATCAGCAGCAAGTAGTATCGATTGAAGATTTCATGGTCCGCCTGCAAAACCAGATACAGCGTGACAAGCATGATCAACGGATCAAACAGGCGCCTGAAGAATGCACCCAGTGGAAAATTGTCATATAACATTTTGGATCCTAAAACGTGAAACTCATTTTCAAACTTAAACCGTTTTCGTGAAAATCACTGGTGTGATTACTAGTGGATTGTGCTACGTGATACGCGCTGGCCTGAAATTGCACATGCCTGGTAATGTCATAGGTCAGCGCCCCCGTAGTGGTGGCAGTATCGATAATTTCTCCTTGCTCCGGCAGGCCAAATGGTTGCTCCGTTTGTGCAAAGTCGTGCTTTTCGTATTTGTAGAGGGCTTCCAGTTTCATTTTCCCGGATACTTGCCACACTGGGTCCACACTGACACCTCGATTCACTGCGTAAACTGTGGTCAATAAATCGACCGCTCCAATTTCGTGCCATAGCATGCCGACTACGCTGAATTCACCGCCCGGATTCCAATTTAATGTCATTCGATCATTCCAGCCACGGTAGTCATCCTGGGTCAAAATGTCGTATTTCCTCTCCACCCAACCGCCCAGGTATTGCAAGGAAGTTGTCCCTGTCAAATTCCAGTTGATATTGATTTTTGCTTCCTTTTGTTTATTGTTATTCACAATAAAATCATCCCCGAACTGCTGCGGATACGGAAAATAAGTCCTCAGATTTCCCACTAGAATCCCGAAAGAACTGCCATCAGGAGTCAAGTAGTCGAATCCGGTCAATGCATGGTATTCATTGCGGCTATCAGCCTGTTGCACCGGCAATTCATAACTTAGCAGGTAGGTTTTGACGCTGGCGACGACCCGCCAACTTGGATGAAATGTCCAGTCCATATCAAAATTTTGCTGCTTTAAATCAGAAAGCGGCAGTGCCAATTCATGAAAATAGGCAAAGGAAACAGGGGCCTGCACATAGCTAGCCCCAAGATCACCGGTGAAATGCGTTCCGATGGCCCAGTTCCAGTTTCCTTTCGCGCTGGTTCCTGTGTAGTCCAACAGGCCAAAGCGGTCAAAATCGACTCTGGATTTATTGAGGTCGGCAGTAACGTGCTGCAGTCCAATTTGATCATCAAATGACACGCCAATCTCATTGGTGCGCCAACGATCCGACATGGCAGACGAACCCAGCACTTCAACTGCCTGAGCGCTGTTCGCCAGATCCAATAAATTGGAACTGTATGACTCGGTAGTTGAAACATACGGGTGGATCGTATCGAACAATTCCGGATCCGCGTAAGCTGGGATACCAGAAAACAAGGTGACCACAAAAATGACCTGGCGGATCTGAAATCGATTTACGCGGTGCGCTCCGTAACCAATGGCGCTGTGGGAATTTGCCAGGTTGCTGCGGTGTGACGGACTATGAAAATACGATGAAAAAGAATATCTATTGAGCATATTGGCAGCGCTATTTGATTTTCACTTTTGGATTGGCCGGCGGAATTTCGCCGGCAATGAAACGCAATGTAGGTATTTTTACAATACGTAATTCTACGTAATTATATGTCAATATACTCAATACTCGACGACAACACCACGGTGTGTGGTAAATCATACGCAATGCTTATTTATCAATTTCTGGTGATCAATTTTTTACTTATATACAAGCAAGTTGGGAACACAAAATCGGCTCCAGTTCAGTCGTTGAGCCCGGTTAATAGTTACCCAGCGGTAAGAGAGAATGCTTTGCTGGCTGACGCTTTTGCGGTGCAATTAGTAGATGGAAATAATCGTAAGCAATAATTAAGCCAACATATTAATAGTACAAAATTTGAACTATTTTCTGCCTGTTATTTCTTTTTTTATACGGCGCTTCAAATCAATTCGAAGACTGACTTTATCGTTGCAACCTGGCATTAACATAATTCTGTAGAATGCCAAAATCGCACTAGTTTCGATGTTTTTTGGCGTGCAATCATCGAATTGCTTTGCCAGAACGCATCACAAAAGGCCTAAACTCAGCGAAATCTACCGCCCCAGGCATCATTTCTTAACTTTCGTAACGTCTTTTACAATGACAAACTGAACCATTCATGACAATTCCCGCCATTCAATTTCAGAAGATTGATAAAAATTACAACAAAAAACCAGCCTTGCGCCAGGTAAGCCTGACCGTAAATCAAGGCGAATTCGTCGGTTTAGTGGGCATGAATGGTGCAGGTAAAACGACTTTACTGAAATGTCTGCTCGATTTTTGTGCAACCGATGCCGGTCAGATTGACATTTTCGGCGTGAGTAGCCAGCTTACCGCCGCCCGCCAGCCGCTCGCTTTTCTCCCCGAACGGTTCATGCCGCCCTATTACCTGAACGGCGCGGAGTTTTTAAATTACATGTTGCAACTGCAGGGCACTACCTACGTCGAGTCAGATGTGCAGAGCATGCTGATCGCGCTGGATCTGGATTTGTCTGCGCTGACCAAGCCGGTGCGCGACTATTCGAAAGGCATGACCCAAAAGCTGGGATTAGCAGCCTGCTTCCTCGCAAAAAAACAGCTCTACGTACTGGACGAACCCATGAGCGGCCTGGACCCAAAAGCACGCGCCCTGCTCAAACGCTATTTGAGCCAGCTCAAAGCCGAAGGATGCACGCTGTTTTTCAGCTCTCACGCATTGGCCGATGTTGAGGAAATCTGCGACCGCATGGCAATTTTGCATCATGGCGAATTGCTGTTCATCGGTACGCCAGCGGAGTGCTGTGAAAAATATCAGGCAACAACGCTGGAACAGGCCTATCTGACCTGTATTTCCTGAATTGTCGGCACTCTCCCCTCTGATCTTCCTTTAAAAACCGCTGTTGCTGTGCTTTAATCAATTTACGATGACAGCAGGCTTCAGCCATGTATCTCTCCCATTTCGGCC
>Ga0206857_1056_pt1 | contig 25441 bp, 21 predicted proteins | sample Alteio_BWOrgCont_49_FD_152865 | JGI IMG/M metagenome (GOLD analysis project Ga0206857, IMG submission 152865) | Enriched cells from forest soil in Barre Woods Harvard Forest LTER site, Petersham, Massachusetts, United States -... | ecosystem: Environmental > Terrestrial > Soil > Temperate forest >...
GCTGAAATAATCGCTTTAATCGACAATAAAGATACTGATTTATTGGCCACTGATAAAAGTGGAAACGCTGCACATTTTTATGCAATAGAAAAAAATCGAACAAATATTGCTGATAAAATTTATTATAAAATTAACTCAGGTAATTGGACTGATTATGAAAAAGCTGCTTATAAGAATGATAAAAGAGAATTTAAAAATTTAATTAACAAGAAAAAATTAATACCTAGTTTGGATATAGAGATAACTCCCGATATTGAAAATATCGATTTATATATGCATTTATGCAACCCAAAGACTTGCGAGCATGATACGGTAGATGATTTAATAAAAATCGCACAAATAAAATCTGCAAATAAGAAGTATGAAGATATTCATGAAGAAAGTATGAATATTTATGCAGCTTTATACACAAAAGAACACATAACCGAAGAACAAAAAATTTTAATAGGCTTTAATATGGCGCTTATAACTTCGAAGCAAGAACTTACTCAACCTGCAACTATTGCAGTTTTCAAAGGACTTATAGATCTTGAAAATCCTTATGCTGATAAATTTAAAAATCGAGCCAAATTAGAATTGGCAATGATTCAGTATGAAAATGATGAAAAACAGGAAGCATTTAATTTAATTTCCGGCCTTGAAAATTTAAGCACTGATGAAAAAATCTTAAGCAATTATTTACATGCAAATACAAATTTTGACAACCAACAAGCAATTGACATCGCCCAAGATTTGTTTGAACAAATTATTAGTAGTAATACTAATGTTCTTTCACCTAATCAAATTGATTTAGTAAAATATAAATTAGCAACGATTTATAATCACAAGAATATAAATCCTGAAAAAGTAATAGAAATATTAACTCAAATATATGAAAGTAAAAATACAAATTCAGGATTAAAAATCAAAATTTTGATTAGTCTTGGTCATATTTATTTTGCTAAAGGCATAAATGAACAGGATAAACAAATCCAAAAAACCCAATTTATTACAGCATGTACCTACTATTCAAAATTATTTGAAATAGTAAATAATGAAGATACTGATCTTTACATCAACGTTTATTTTGAATTTGGTATAATTTGTTCAACTATTCAAAAACCTGAACAAGCTGTTAAATATTTAGAAAAATATTTAAAGCATTTTGACACAAATGAAATTTCTAAAAATATAATTACAGCAAAGTATTATCTTGTCCTTTTATATTTTAAAACCAGAGAATTGATTACTTTAGACAGATTTAAAGAATTATCATTAGCAATATTAAAAATTCCTAATGAATACAAAGTGGAAAAAACGTTTATAATTGGCACATTGAGGGGATTCTTAAGTAAAAATCTTGAATGTGGCCATCCGATAGATGAAGTTTGTCCAATAATAATTGAAAATAAAGAGTTATTTCCTGAAGACTTATTAAAATTAGCAGAAGACAGATTAAAATATCTTTCATCACCTGAATTGAATGAAATACGCGCTTTAGAAGAGCAACTAAATAACAAAGATCTTTCTCTTGACGAACAGCATAAGATTCATTTTGAGCTAGGCAAGAGATATTCAGACCAAAATGCGCATCAAAAAGCAATGGAGCATTACAGATGGCCACTTAAAATGGAAGAAAATAAGATTTTATCTTTACACCCTGAACTAAGAAAAATGATGCGGGCTAAGTTGGCGCAAGAATACTGTTTATCAGGTATGTATTTAGAGGCTTTTGGTCTTTGTATAAACACAATGATCGATCCATTAGATCATAACAATTTAACAATAACGACAGAAGAATGTTTTGAAAGCACGGAAAAAATTACCGAAAAGTTATTTCACAATCTTGTTGTTTCAGCCTCAAATGAAAACCTAATTAAATATTTACGTATTACACTGGATCATGATAATTTAAACAAACAAGTTGACTTTATAATAAGAAAATTAATGGAATTAACATCAATAGTACAAGATGCTGAACAGATTGTAAAATTACAATACAATGCAATACTTGGTTGTAGTTATTTAAAGGTGTATCAAAGTATCAAAAAAATAGTTCAAGATATTTTAAATAGAAAAAGTTCTTCTAGCTATATAAAAGATGTACAAAAAGAATTATCTAGAATTCCCGATATTTTAAAATTAAAAGATGACGCAAATTCATTATGTGCATATTTAAAACAAATGTCTGACTACCAGTTAAAACAAATACCGAAAGACATTACAGCAATATTATTTAAAGCAATAGTCTCTGACTTATATGATAAATCACAAGATCAACATGGTTTAGCTAATTTATGTGAAGAAATTTTAAAAAGAAAATATTTTACTGATAAACTTAAAGTATTTATAACTAATGTATTGGTTAAATTATCACCAAATCGATTGGATAGTTCTTCAAGCTCCTCAAGTTCTTCTCAACCATATTTTCCTTCCTTAACATTTGAAAGCGAAGAACAGAACGAATTGGATATCAAAGAATTTACAAGTATTAATTACGCTGATGGTCTTAACCAAGGAGATGTGCAAGATATCTTGGACCTAGTACAAAAAGAATCTACCAAGGGAAATTTTGATGAATTGTTTGATTTATATACTAATCAATTAAAATCAGGAACTTTATCACCATATGATATAAAAAAAATAGATTGCTCTATTATGGAAATAATTAGATTTACAATGAAAAATTTTTCATCCTCAGACCCGGGAAAGAATAATGCTAATTTTGTCTGTAAAGCAGTAGAATATTCTCAGCAAATTTTAGAACATAACTTCTTTTCTGATTCAGTTAAAAAGTTTGCTGCATTTTACTTAAGAATGTTTTTACGTAAAAATATTCCAAATAATTCTGTCCTAAATAAAGTGAAACTGGATATTAATATGATATTAGCCAATTATTATAAAAGTATAAAACAACATGATAAGGCAATGCAGCATTTTAATGAAACTCTTAATATTGACATTCCGGAATTGAAAGATGATCAGAAAAAGCAAAAAAAACTTCTAATGAAACTACTTGCAAGTAACAAAAAATAGTGCCACTTAAAGACCAATAACCTTAAGCAACGATTTTTCTTTTTTATGCATAACTTTATAATCAGCATCTTCAATATGGTCATACCCAAGAAGATGGCAAATGCCATGCACCAAAAGAACTTTCATGCGATATTCGAATGTTTGGCCTTCCCAACGTGGTAAATCTTCTTGAACATATTGTGGTGAAATAATAATATCGCCTAAATTTTTATCATCTTGGCAATTAGGCTTTATGCGATCACCTGCTTTAAGATTTGTGTGATACGGGAAAGACAAAATATCTGTTGGTTTATCTTTATCGCGATAAGTTCTATTGTAATTATGAATTGTTTTATTTGAAGTTAGCCAAATACTAATATCAAAATCTGAGTACCCAAGAGTATTTAAAATCTCTTGGGTGTTTTTTCTTAATTCTTGTGTATCAATTTCTATTTTACGCTGCGTGTTTTTAATTAAAATCATATATAATACCGTTCATACTGAGCGAGACTAAAAGTCGAGTCGAACGTATGCAATCCAAACTTCATTAACTTGTTCAAATAGTGGGTTTGCTAACTCAGCATTTTCATACTTGATATTTTTAGTCTGCGTAACACCTTTAATCAATTGTTCATAATCTTTAATTTTATTTATTAAATTTTCATCTTTAGCACATATAAATAATGTATCAATTTCAACCTTTAAAGAAAGTTTTTGTTCAGTCTTTATGCGTCGAACAGTAGAAATTAACTTAACAATATGCTCCATAATATATGCACTTTGTTCAAAACCAAAAGCATGCTGCGTTTGATAAAACTTAGTTAAATGAATTGAATTGTGTTCAGTTTTGCGTTGATACATTGCATCAAAAATTGAATCTGTTACATATGGCAAATATGGTGCATATAATTGCAATAAGCGTAAGCCAACTTGAAGGAGTGTCCATTTAGTTGCATGCACTTCCTTTGCATCATACTTGTCAGGATTAAATAATTGGTCCTTAATTATTTCTAAATAATTGTCACAATAATCGTTCCAGAAAAATTTCTCTACAGCGTCTAATGCTAAACCAAATTCATTTTGAGCAAAATATTTATTATAATTTTCAAAACAAATAGTAGCTTTATGCAAAATCCATTGGTTATAAATGCCCAGACCGGAACCATCAAAGTTTTGAATGTCGCGTTCATCAGGAGTGAAATTTTCTAAATGTTCATAACCAAAGCGTAAAGCGTTCCATAATTTTGTAATTAAACGCATACCAATTTTAATTTGATCTTCAGAAAAACTTACATCTTGTCCAAGTGTTCCTGATGCTGTCCAATACCTAATTGCATCAGCCGGATAACGTGAAAGTAATCCATCCGGTGTCATTGATTCATTTTCTTTAGATTTTGATATTTTTTCTTTTTGTGTACTTAATACATGCCCTGAAATTACAATATTTTCCCATGGGATAGTATTGTTATGCATCCATGATTTTACAATTGTATCAAATGCCCATGTACGTATAATATCATGTGCTTGCGGACGCATTGACATGGGTATCAACCCTTCAAGTTCGTTCGCTTTGCTCTCTACCTTCAGGGCGAACGGGGAAGAGTGTTTTAATAATTCATAGCAAATTTGTGGCGTTAAAGAAGAAGTGTTCCAAGTATCCATCACATCTGTATCAGGAACAATATTTATGCCATTACACTTAGTGCATTTGCCACCCGGAAACAGAGTCTCTTGGGGATCGATAGGTAAATCTTTAATATCAGGCAATAAGAATGCATTGCAATCTTTACAGTGCCAAACAGGGAAAGGTATACCATAAAAACGTTGGCGCGAAATGCACCAATCCCAACTTAAGTTTTCTACCCAATTTTTATAACGAGATTGCATAAATTCAGGGTACCAATTTATCTTTTCACCCATTTGCAAAAATGCTTGTTTATGTTCTAAAATCTTTATAAACCATTGCGATAGTTCAATGTATTCAATCTCTTTTTTGCAACGTTCATGCACATTAACATTATGCGTGATTGGCTTTTGATTAACTAAATTTCCGGATTCACGTAATAATTCTAATATCTTTTTGCGCGCATCATGTACTTTTAAACCTGCAAGTGGACCTGTTAGTTCTGTCCATTTGCCATTAAGACCAACAGATTGTTTAAATGGGAATTTAAATTTTTTGTACCATTCAATATCTGTTTTATCACCAAAGGTACAACACATTACCAAGCCCGTACCCTTTTCTATGCTAACTTTATCATCCGCTAAAATTGGTACTTCAAAACCATAAATTGGCACAATCGCTTTTGTATCTTTTAAATGTTTATATCGATTATCTTCAGGATTGTATAATATTGCAACGCACGATGCTAATAATTCAGGCCTGGTTGTGCCAATTACAATCTTCTCTCCACTAATGGTTTTAAACTCTATATCATTAAAGAAAGAATTAACTTCAATGTCATCAAGTTCAGCCTGAGCAACAGATGTAAAACAGGTGGTGCAATAAAGTGCCGGCTCATTTTTGCGGTAAATAAAACCGCTTTCTAATAATCTTATAAAAGATTCTTGTGAAATTTTTCTAACTTCAGGCGAAATTGTTGAATAAGTATTTTGCCAATCTGCAGAAATACCGATTTTTTGCCACAAGCTTTTAAACTGCTCTTCTACAATATGGCTTTCTTCAAGACAAATTTTTATAAATTCTGAACGTGACATTCCAAAACCTGAAACACCACGCTTTTTTTCTACATAACGCTCTGTTGGCAAACCGTTATCATCAAAACCAAATGGATAAAAAACAGAATAACCTGACATGCGTTTATAACGTGCAATAATATCTGTTTGAGTGTAAGAAAATATATGCCCAATGTGCAAAGTACCGGACACCGTAGGTGGCGGTGTATCTATGCTAAAAAGCTTCCCCGGGTTATTCGCCATTGAATATGTCTTTTGGCTTTCCCACTTTTTTTGTAATTCCTGCTCTTGTGTTTGGTGCTCAAATCGTTTATCCATTTAAATTGCAACCTCAAATTGTTGAACTGCAATAAATTCAGGTAACAATGCTTTTTCTTCAGTTGTTAATTCCTGTAAGCAAAGTTCAACCACTTCTCTTATATTTTTTTGCAATTCATCTAATGTTTTAGCTTGTGTATGAGCCCCGGGAATAGATGGAACTGTTGCCACATACAAACCGGTTTCAGGGTCTTTTTCTATATAACTCATTATCTTCATATGATTCCTATTTGTAATATTAATTTTCCAAATCTTTCTTAACCCAGTCTAAAACAAGTTCTTTTCCTTTGTTATTAAAAGATAAGCCAACTAATGTAATTGGTTTTTTAAGGTGTAAATATTTTTCGTAATAACGTTTTTCAACAATTTGATTCAATGCCTTTTCACCAGTGCTCTTAAACTTGAATTCAAAGATAAAAATTCTTTGTTTTGTTTGTAAAACTAAATCAATTCTACCTTTATCACTACTTACTTCGGATTGACCATGAAAACCCAATAAATCAATTAAAAATTGAAACAATGAATGGTAATATGCTTCATTTCCAATGTGTATTTGGTAAGGGATATTTGCTAATAAACTCTTAAGTGTATTGCAAAATAACTCAATATCATTTTTTATTAACGCATCATGAAAATGATTAATTGCACGTTCAACGTTCCTGATAGTATTTTGTGTTATTGAGGTTACAATATATTTCTTGAAAGAGATGCTTACCTCTCGGTTTGGATAAGTCATTTTATATAAAATAGTTTTACCATCACTATCGTAAGAAAAATCGGCAATTGTAATATAGCCTGTTTGAAACAATACTGCCAATAAAGGTAATTCATGAATTTCAAAGGTACCTAAAGATTGACTGTTAAGTTCAGCTGTTTCTATATCTTCAATTTCATAATATTGCTTTTTCATCAACTGAATTAAAAAACCGGGCGTTCCTGTTTCAAGCCAAAAATTATTAAATTCTTTTAAATCAAATAAATGAATTACTGAATAAGGGTTATACACTTTCGTTTCTTCTGTTGAAAAACGATAACCATTGTACCAATCTTTAATAGCGTCATAAGTCTCTTCAATTGATAGATTTTTTTTTATAGCTAAAGCTTCTATATATTCAGAGAAATTATCCTTCAGTTCTTGCTGTGTATATCCCAACAATGATGCCGCATCCGGATAAACAAATAAGTCATTTAAATTATTCAAACCGGAAAATAATGTTGTTTTAGCAAATTTAGTAACACCTGTAATAAATAAACAATGAAGTTGACCCGAAACATTCTTTAAAACACCAAAAAAACTTGCCATAATTTCTAATATAGCTTGAGCAATATGTTCGCGCTCTAAATTTTTCAAAAGAGGATAATCATATTCATCTATTAAAATTACAACTTTGTTTCTTTTTGATAATTGTTGAATCAAAAATTCGAACTTGGTTGGAAGAGAAGGGGCTTTTGAAATATCAATATCATAATTTTCAGCTATGTTTTCTAATTTCCAAATAAGATCGATTTTAAATTCTTGGGATGTTTCAAAACTTAAAGTTGAAAAATCTAATTTTATAATAGGGTATTCAACCCAATTATAATCACTTGATCCTATCCAAGTATCCTTAAATAGTTTTTTGTTGTTTGAAAATAGTTCATGTAGTGTGGATAATAAAAGAGATTTTCCAAAACGTCTTGGACGTGAAAGGAAAAACAATCTTTTGCCTTCGGAGAAATATTGATAAAGAATTTTTGTTTTGTCTACATAAACATAGTTCCCTTCAATCATTGTGGGAAAGTCACTAACATCCGTAGGCAATAACTTTAGTTTATCTTTATTTGGCATATTTAATCTCGCAATTTAATTTACTTAATTTTTATCAAATTTGGCAGAATTCTTAAGTTAATTTAATACTATATCTCTATCTTACTTTTAAACCAAAAAATGGTCAAAATAACTCTTTTTGAACCTGGCAACCAGGCTATATGTTTTTTGACAAATAGAAAATAATAATGTATGATTAGCTATATAAGAACTATAAATGGGGGACTCTATGAAAAAGCTTTTAATACTAATTTTACTATGTTTTTCTTTGCAAGCAGCAGAAGAGCAACTTTCAAACAAAGAACTAGAAGAATATGTAATTTTTAATAAAATACAGGCAATTAATGGCATAAAAAAGCAAATTACCAAGCTTGTAATTAAAAAAAATTTAATAGCTAAAAATGTAGATAAAAAAGTAAAATTATTAGTAAAAACTGTAATCAATAATCACATTAAAAATTTAACCAAACCAATTGAATTAGTTGAAAAGCATCAATTCCAAACTGCTTTAGATGCTATAAAAAATTTAGCCGAAAAGTATCATGAAGATGAGTTAGATAATGTAAAAGATTATTTACAAAATATCATAAACATACTTGCAAATAATTTATCGGACATTATACAAATATCATATGAAAAAGAATTTCCTGATAATATTTCCGAAATAATTAATAAGTATATCACACCTTATCAATATGAAAAATTAGAGACTATAAATATAGGCAGTCGCATAGATGTAGCAATTGCACTTTCTCCTGATAAATCTAAATTAGTTATTGATAACAATATATATGATTTTAAATCCGGCAGATTTTTAAAAAAATTAATTGGTAATATAGATCTACCTATTCAACAATTAGTTTTTTCACCTGATGGTTCTAAAATAGTTTCAGCTGAAGGACGTCCTATGAAAGGAAGAGCAAGAATATGGGATATAGAATCCGGCAATGAATTATGTAAATTATTAGGACACACCAGATCTGTTAGATCAGTAGCAATATCACCAAATAATATGTATGTAGCTTCTTCTTCAGATGATTATACAATACGCATATGGGACCTTGAATCCGGAATTCAAAAATTATTGATACAAACAAATGAAACAATTAATTCAGTATCATTCTCACCGGATAGTAGCAAAATAGTTTCGGGTGGATTTACTAATCAAAATGATTTTAAAATACGCATATGGGATGTAAATTCAGGTAATGAATTAGACAAAGAAAATATAAAAAACCATAAAAGTGTAATTAATTGCGTAGTATTTTCACCGGATGGGTCTAAAATAGCTTCTTGCGCATATGATGGAACAATAAAAATTTGGGACGTACAATCGGGCAAATTATTTAAAGAATTAATAGGCCATACGGGTTCTGTTGAAAAAGTATCATTTTCAGATGACGGATCTAAAATAATTTCCTTATCATGGGATGATAACACTATAAGAATCTGGGATATAGAATCAGGAACTGAATTACAAAAAATAGAAAATATACGCCCAATGTTTGCAAGGTTTTCATCCAATGATTCAAAAATAATTGTTGCAAGTAATCAAGAAATACAAATCTGGGGAAAAACTTACGAGTAAAATTACCGCAAATCTTTTAAAACATCCTGGGCAATTTTAGCCTCTTGGCTGTTTGGTGAAACAGCAATTATACGTTTGCATGCAAATTCAGCATCATCAATTTTATTTAAATTAACACTCATTTCTGCGTATGCAACCAATGGTGGCAAGTCATTATCTATATCAGATTCATGGCAAGCTTGTTTAAAATATTGCCAGGCAACCTCATAATCACCTTTTGCTAAATTTAACTTGCCCAAATTATACATTGCTTTGCCATAGTGTGGCTTTAAATTTAAAGCAGTTTTAAAATATTCTTCCGCTTTATCAAAATCTTGTTTATGTAAATAAAAGGCACCCAAATTATTATATGCCTCCGGTTGCACGGAATTTATTTTTAAACTTTCGCATAAAGTATCAATTGCCAAATTCGTGTCACCTAAAACGGCATATGCACCTGCCAAATTTGTGTAAGGGTCATGATATGTTGCGCCTTCTAAGCGTATTGCACGTTTAAAATAAGGTACAGACTCTTTAAATCTGCCAAGCTTTGCAAGTTCAGTTGCATAATTATTATATGCGCGTGCTTTGTTTGGTGCATTTTGAATAATGTTATGCCAAAATTCCAGACCTGATTGCCAGACTTTATTACGCTGATATGTTAGATAACCTAGTGAACATGAAATTAAAATTAATATTAAATAAAAATATTTTCCCCATCGTTCGCACCTCTCTACTCGCTTCGCTCCATCGAGGCGAACGGCGATAAAATCAATAAATTTCACAACCAAAAGTGCTATCACTAGTAGCCAACCAAACGAGGCCAAATAAGTTTTATAATCGGCAACCAGTTCAGAACATGGGATAATACTCGCACGTGGGGCATTAACCAGAAAGAACCAAAGTAGACCAAAAGCAATTAAGCTGGTTTTATTTCGTCTAAGCAGATAAATAATTAAACCCCAAATAGTGACAATAATAATAAAGGGAAATATAAAATCAAAACTTGCAAGATTAGTTAATTTCCAATCATATTCAAGACTTATATTAAATGGCCAAATATAGATCCAAAGATAATGTAACAAAACTTTAAACTGTGAAACACAAAATGGACCTATTGTTATTGCCTCTTGTGGATTTTGCGTTATTACATTACCGGGATTGTTGCCACAAACATAATTTAAATTAAGCATGCGCAACAAGAACCACGGCTTAATATAGACATATGTTGTCACTATTAAGCTAACATTTAATAATGGTAACCAAAGATGTCTCTTGAATGCTTGCCAACTGCCTAAGGACACAAAAAACCAATCTGTTAATAGTATTAAAAATGGGGTTACAACTATTATCTCTTTGCTGCCTGTTGATAATATTGTTAGTACTGAAAATAAAACAATTAATAAATTACGAGTCCTTCGACTTCGCTCCCGGCCGTCGCCTTTGGCTATGGCGGGCACGGCAGGATGTGCGTGAGGAGTTCGTAAAATAAAAATGGCACATAAAAGCATGCTCATTATAAATAATGCAGATAACCCTTCTAATTGGCCCTGTATGATATAAGAAACTGTTTGTGTTTGCACCGGATGCAATAAAAATAACGCTGTAACCATTAAAGCAATTTTTGTGCTCGCACCCTTCGACAGGCTCAGGGCGAGCGCTCGTGGTGAGTTTGTCGAAGGGTGCGAGTTAAAATTTCTTAAACAAACTAACGTGAATAAAAAAATTAATATCCCTGTAAAAATATGAAAACTTAAATTAACCAACCTGTAATAAAACGGATCAAATTGGCCAATTTTGTATAGAGTTGCATTTATCCAAAAACAGATCCAACGCGTGCTTGATAAAAATAGATCACTAAAACTTAAATGCCGAATGCTAAAAAATTTTAAAATATTTGGTCCATCATCAAACTGAAATGCGTAATGCAATGATGGATAATAAACTATACATGTTAATGCGATTATAAATAATAATAATGTGTAATGTTTCTTGTTTAACATATCGACAATACCTTGTTTGCCGTTCGCATCGATGGAGTGAGCGTAGCGAACGAGTAGAGATGTAAATATAATTTGTGGCCTATCCCTCCACTCGCACCTTTCGGTGCTCCATCGGGACGAACGGCCACTGGACACGAACACTGGCACTATATTAACTCATTTTTTAAGAAATTTCTAAAATTTTGACGATTTAAGCTTTTTACTCTAAACTTTGAATAACATTGTTACTAACAACCGGATAATACCCATGATTAGATTAGAAACCGCCCAGTTAATACAAGAGTTAATAGCCTATTTAATTGCATATTTTCCTACCGTTACATTAGCAGGATATACAGAAGCCTGGCTTGCAAAAAAATTTGGTGACAAAACACCTGAATATGCAGGCTTTTTAACACTGAACCCTTTAGTGCATATGGACCCATTAGGGATTGCATTCGTAGCACTTCCACCACATTTTGGGTTTGGAAAACGAATGCCAATGGATTTAGATAATATCACTAAAAAACATAATACCGCTAAAATTTTATTGTTATTTATGTCTAGAGCAATTACCCATCTTGCATTAATTATTTTGGTTTTATTATTCTTTGGATTAGTAGGAAAACAAGCTTTGATTTATTTAGTTGAGGGCAATTTACACCCAACAATATATTCAACACTACTTATATTTCATGCATTATTAAATTTGAATATATTGTCAGCAGTTATTTATTTTATTATCGGGTTAGTAAGAACTTGTATACATTTTTTAATACCCGATATTGAAAACCAATCAGGGTTTATGCAGATTATTACGTTTATATTTCCATTTTTAATGATACTAGTACTTGGACCCTATGTTGAAACTATATTGCGTATATTTTTAATTAAATTTTTTGGAATTTTATAATGAATTCAATAGAACACAATCTTGAACTATTAACAAATGGCGCACAACAAGTTTTACCTGCCCATGAACTTTTAAAAAAATTAAAAAATGGAAAAAAATTAAAAATCAAACTGGGTATGGACCCAACATCACCTGATTTGCATTTGGGACATGCCGTTGTCTTACAAAAAATGCGCGAATTCCAAGATTTGGGACATGAAATAATATTTTTAATTGGTGATTTTACTGCAAGAATTGGTGACCCTACGGGTAAATCAAAAACACGACCACCATTAAGCATTGAAGATATTGCAAAAAATACACAAACTTACTTTGAACAAGTAAGTAAAATACTTGATCCAAAAAAAGTAATCATTAAATATAATTCTGAATGGCTAGATAAATTAACAGTAAAAGATATGGTACAGATTTGTGCCAATGCAACTTTAGCACAATTAATTGAACGTGAAGATTTTGCAACCAGATTGCAGAGCCATCAACCTATCGGTATGCACGAGTTATTGTATCCACTGTTTCAAGGTTATGATTCTGTTGCATTACATTCTGATGTAGAACTTGGTGGAACTGACCAAACTTTTAATTTAATTATGGGCAGACATTTACAAGAAAAATATAACCAAGAACCACAAGTAATAATTACTATGCCAATTTTAGAAGGCCTTGACGGTGTTCAAAAAATGTCTAAATCTTTGGGCAATGCAGTTGGGCTAACTGAAACACCTGAAAATGCTTATGGCAAATTAATGTCAATTCCTGACACAATTGTCCCTAAATATTATAAATTATTATTAAATAAAACGACTGATAATAGCTTAAGTCCGATGAACTTAAAAAAACAAATGGCTTATGAAATTTTAAAAAAATTCTGGTCAGAAAATGATGCGAATGTCGGACAGAAATATTTTGAAGATATTTTCCAGAAAAAAGAATATTCAGCTGCCCAAGAAGTTAATTTGCCAAAAGATACTGCCAACCCAATTTGGATTGTAGATCTATTAAAGCTACTTGGCGCTATAAAAACTTCTTCTGAAGCAAAACGTTTAATAGAAGAAAATGCTGTAAAAATTGATGAATCTGTGATTACTGACTTTAAAGAACAAGTGAATTGGAAAGCTGAAATGGTTATTAAAGTTGGAAAACACAGAATTTATAAAATTGGGTCACCCCGTTCGCCCTGAGTGTAGCGTAAGCGAAGTCGAAGGGTCACACTAAATTAACAATAACCACACATTCCATACCCCATTTTACACAAAGCATACGACATTGCGTTTTTAATTAAAATATCTTTATTATATTCATATAATTCAGACACCGACTTAAACTGCAAGCATATTTTTTTCATTTCCTTAAAATCATATTTTGATAAAAAAGGCACAGTGTATTCTTTTTTAGGCGTGTAAATGTCATATTTAATATCAGAAATTACCATTTTGTTTAACCTAGGAACAATATCTAAAACCAGATCTTGCGATGGTTCGGGTAAAGATTGTATTGAATTTAATAAAAATGGAACTAGCGATATAATAGAAAATGGCTTTAACGGGAATGCTTCTCTGTATTTTTTATCTTTCCAGCCAAAAACCCAAAACTCCATGTGATTAGGATCGATATGATATTGCCTTTCAACCCTACCATACTTATTAAAATGTAAGTTAGTTACCCTAATTTGAACTTGTGTTAATTTATTAGGAACACAAAAGTCTTTTCTTCCGAATTTTCTATGAGAAAACAAATACTGGGTAGAGAAAAAGTCTGCCTTGGGTGCCATATCATCCATGGAATAAAAGCTATAAATCTTTTTAAATATGGGATGATTAATACATTCATCTGATTCTTTATGTACAGGAATAGCTAAAAAAACCGTTTCATCAATTATAAAAGGCAGAGATTCTTTATCAAATGGTACATGTTTTGCTAAATTTAAAACTAAATTTGAACCATGGCTAAAACTAATCAGTCTTATTTTGGGATTAATATTCTTTTTTTTAAGACCATTAACTTCTTCAGTTAAAACATTTAATAATTTTTTGGCATCACGTTCGCGGTGCAATCTACTTAAATAACCTGACCATCCAAATGTATAATAAAGATTAAAAGCTTTTGGCTTATTGTCTTGGCGTTGATTTAACCTATGAGAAGTCAAACTATTCATTTGGTAATCATATAATTTTGCCATGGCAACTGCACCATTACAACCATTATTATCTTTTGAATTTATGCGTACTAACCCTTTTTGTTGCATTGGCTGATGCAAATAAAGCTCAGACCTGCCTCTTAGGTAATTAACCATATGATAATGCATACTACCTTCAACATTATTATGGGCTATTCTTGTAAAATCATTTATAGAAAAAGGTGTTTTGACAATTCCATGAACAAAAACGTTTAACCATACCTCAGGAACCTGTTGGGCATAGCTATTTAAAAATAAGGATAAAAGTCCCAAAATTTTAAATTTATTTAACATTTCCATCCACTTTATTTAATTATTCACTTCTATTTAAAAAATACACTACATAACGATCAAATTAAAATATTTTTATAAATATAATACAAATTGCATTTATCAGACAGGTTTGTAATCTTTTTTTATTTAACAATTACTCTAATTAAGCATCAGGTAATATGTTTTCTATGTGAATGACTTTAGTGTTAAATATTCTACTAACCTGCCACCCTATAGCAAAAAGAATTAGTTTACTTAATTTGCATACTTATCATAATTAATAGATACTTTTTAACCTCAAAAATTTAATTAATGAACTATTTAAACAAATTATTTGTTGTTCTGTTAATCATAACTAATACAATCCAACCTTTTGTGTCTTATTATTTATTAAAAAAAGGTGATAATTATATATTAATTTTAGGTGATAAGCACTTTGATAGAAGTTGTGAAAATAATATTGAAAAACTCAATTCATACCATGCACACCAATTTATAGAATTAATTAATACCCATAAAGTTAAACAAAAAATACCTTTTATACTTGAATGTGGGTGTAATACAAAAGAGGCACTTACATACTCAAAGCTCAGCAAACATGTTACTTTCGATTTATTATCTAAATTTTGCAATACAGCTATTTTTAACTTAATAGAATATGACCCCAGAGGTGCTATAACAATCTATAGCAATCTAACATGCATAAAGCTCGGTAATTTTTGTGCCGGAAAACAACCTGAAGAAATATTTGATTTTGAAGCTTTTAAGAAGAAACTAACTATTTCAACCAATGTTACCATTGAAAACTATTTTAAATATTTAGATGAAAACATAATAGAGATTAATGGTTGGATAAAAAATTATGACGAGACTTCACAAATTTATGTAAAATTGAGGGAACTGCTCGATCAATATCAAACGCTTGTAAGTAATACTAAAGAAAGTTATAAAAATATCGCTTCAACAACTAATTTAAGTTTATTCTTTTTAAATCAATTAAAAAATTGCAAAACAATTCATGATGTTAATCAATTAAATTTGTTACGTAATTTTTTGTTTCATGATGCTAAATTCGCAGATATCGGCTTTTTACATAAATTATTACAATCTACATCAAATAGCCCTAAAACTCTTTTTGTAGCCGGGAATGTACATGCCCGTAACACTGCACATATTCTATCAGAAATCGGGTATGAAGTTATTGCCCATAAATCAATTGAACCAGATTTTAGTGAAGAAAAATTGCAACATTTTATTGATAATTTATTAAAAATAGTAGATCTGTTTATGAGGGTAAATAATATCTGTTCAACCCGCTTTAAAATTGATGCTGACACGTTTTATGTAACCATACACACGCAAGATTGCCAATGTAACAATTAATTTACTTAATTTTACATGTCTGAGATAATATAATTTATGAATTACTTAAAAAAAGCATTACTATTATTTTTGTTCATTTTTGTTAAAAACACACAACCTTTTGTGTCTTGTTATATATTTAAAAAAAATGATAATTCAATACTAATCTTTGGTGATATACACCATGTAAGTATCTCTGACAGAAATCTTGTTCATGCTAATGAATTTATAAATTTCATAAACAATTTCCAATTCCAGGTGCCTATACCTTTTCTTTTAGAGACTGGAGTTAATTTAAACAATATTAAATTAACTCCTTCAATGACAGAAAATATCAATGCTAATTGTGCAAAAGATATAACAGTTAAAACATTATATTCTTATTATTCCCAAAACCAAGAACGCTTAAATTTAGTAAGTTATGATTGCAGAGACTCTAAAGCTTATATTTTATATCTTATTTTGGAAAATCTAGACAATTTTTTATACAATAAAAATGCATCCGATGCGTTTGATTTTGAAGCTTTTAAAACCACAATAAAATACTCCTGTGATATCTTATTAAAAGATTACATTGATTATTTACAAAAAAATATCGAATTTGCACAATCTTGCTTACAAAAATTAGATGAAAAATCTCTTGAGTTTAAAGAATTAAGCTATTTATCTGAGAAGCATACACAAAGAATCGATTACATTTTAGGACTACTACTAGGGACCGATACAAACGTTAGATTCGATATGTTTTTAATTAACAGTTTTGAAAAATGTAAAACAATTCAAGAAGCAACAGACCAAAGACAACAACTCCTTTTTAGCCTTTTTTATGCAGATGCTCGGTTTGCTGATATCGGTTTTTTACAACAATTAATTGCAATCCAATCAAAAAATTATAAAACTATCTTTATGACAGGTAATTTCCATGCAATTAATATCTCGGCAAGCCTGCAAAGAATAGGGTATAAATTAATAATTTTTGCACCTTTAAATCCCAAAAAAGGGCCTAGTATGTTTAGCGTAGAAAAAGCAATACAATCATTTTTAACGGCTGAATTATGAATTATAAAATACTAATCATTATTTTACTATTTTCACAAATTACACAACCTTTTGTGTCTTACTATTTATTAAAACGCGACGGTAAATACATTCTAATTTTAGGTGATAGGCACTCTAAAGCTATTACAGCGATTAATGAATATCATACAGAAATTTTTATACATTCCATTGAGCTACATACACTCAAAAAGCCAATCCCTTTTATTATGGAATCAGGATTTAATGATAATAGTCCTCCAGTAAGCGAATCGGTTTCGCAAAAAATAGATGATAACCATTCTAGAGATATTACTGCACGCTCTTTATATGAATATTTTTCTAAACATAAAACAATATTAGATCTGATATATTATGACATAAGAGAATCTATCACTTTTATATTATCTCTTATTTTAGAAGAATTAGATACTTTTATAGCACATAATAATGCATCTGACCTTTTTGATTTTGAAGCTTTTAAAGAAGCAATACCATATTCAACAGAAGATACCTTAAAACAATATATAACTTATTTAGACACAAGTTATGCGAATATTCAAAATTGGTTAAAAAATTCAGATCCAAATACACTTGAATATAAAGAAATTTATGAATTATCTGAACAATTTTTCAAAAGAAGAGAGGTTATTATCAATTTACTTTGCGGCACCCAACCGGAAGATAATTTAGATGCTTTTGTAATTAACACATTTAAAGAATGTAAAACTATAGAAGAAGTGAACATTGCGAGTTCTAGAGTCTTAGATTATATGTTTAATACAGACGTTTATTTAGCTGATATTGGTTTTTTACAAAAATTAATTGCCGTTCAATCAAATCACCCAAAGGCTTTATTTGTAACAGGTCATAGCCATGCAACAAATACTGCAGAAAGTTTGCAGCGCATTGGTTATACATTAATATCTTGCAAACATTCAAAGCCACATGAGGATTTTATTAATAATATACGTCACATTATGCTTATATTTTTAATGAGCAAATCTGTTGGACAGCAGCAATAATTGCACTTGCATCTATTTCTTCAAAAGCTAATAATGCGTCTTTAGTTCCCGATCTTGGCAATTTTGTAACGGCCAAACATTTAATTTGGATCTCTTCATTGCGCAATTCATAAGCTACCGCTTGCCCTAAGCCACCTTCTAAGTAATGATCTTCAACAGTAATTATTTTTTTATGTTTTTTAATAGTGCTTAGAATAGTTTCAACATCTATTGGTTTAACAGAATATAAATCTATGACGCTCACTAAAATATTTTCTTTTTTTAACAGCTCACATGCTTTTACGGCTTCATGCAATGTAATACCTGCTGCAATAATACAAACTTTATCTTGCTCACTGTGTTGCAAAACATTGCAGCCACCGATTTTAAATGTTTCATTATTTTTATAAATTATCGGCGTATCAGAGCGTGTTGTACGCAAATAACTAATGCCGTCATTATAATTTGCCATCAATTCAACACATTTATATGCGCTGACTGCATCACTTGGATACAAAATAATGGAATTCGGTAATGTTCTAAACATTGCAATATCTTCTAAACCCATTTGCGACGGTCCATCTTGTCCTATAGAAACACCTGCATGTGAGCCACAAACACGTAACGGTGATCTTGAAATTGCAGCCATACGTAACTGGTCAAATGCACGTGTTAAAAAACATGCAAATGTTGAAGAAAATGTAATTTTGCCTTGTGTTGTTAAACCTACTGCCATGCTAATCATATTTTGTTCTGCTACAAAACATTGTATAAATTTTTTTGAATCTTTTTGTTCTAGCGTTTGTGCAAATGTAGAATTTTTAACTTCTGCATCTAAACTTAACAGATTAGCACAAACACCATCTAACTCTGCTAATGCTTGTCCGTATGCCTTACGCGTTGCTAATTTTTCATCTTGTTTATATGCTGACATTGGTAGTGTGAATTTGTGTGCATGGTTCGATACACCCGTCTTCGCCGGGCACTCACCACGAACGGATTTATTCACTTCCGTTCGCCCTGAGTGATTTTGAGTATGCAAAATCGTATCGAAGGGTGAACAATTCTTCGTTTCATTCACATACTCAGCAGCATCTTTAAACTTTGTATGCAATTCTTGTAACACCTCAGGTAACTCTTCTTTTGTAAATGCCCTGCCATGAAAACCATTTTTATTTTCAGCCATTGCAACACCATAGCCCTTAACAGTTTTGGCAATAATTATTTTTGGCTTGTCGGATAATTTTTTTACTGTATCAAACGCGTTTACAATTTCGCGCATATTATGACCATCAATAATAATAGTGTGCCAACCAAATGCTTTAAATTTTGCTTCATGCCTTTGCACATCCCAACCTTCTATAGTTTCACCGGTTTGGCCAAGTCTGTTTACATCTAAAATTGCTACTAAATTGTCTAATTTATAATAAGATGCGATTTCTGCAGCTTCCCAAATTTGCCCTTCACAAGATTCTGCATCACCTACAAGAACGTATGTATAAAAATCACGTTGATCTAATTTTGCAGACATTGCAATACCAACACCGACTGATAATCCTTGACCCAATGACCCTGTTGCTGCTTCTATTTTATCAAATCTTGGTGTCGGGTGCCCTTCTAAAACTGAATCGAATTGACGCAATGTTAATAACTCTTCTTGTGTTAAAACACCACATTGCTCCCAAGCTGCATATAATACCGGCGCTGCATGCCCTTTAGAAAGTATAAATCTATCATTATTTGGGTTTTGACTATCTTGTGGATCAAAATGCATGGCATAAAAAAATAGTGCTGCAACAATATCCGCTGCTGAAAGGCATGATGTTGCATGGCCCGAACCTGCTTGAGTGGTTGCAAGTATAGACAAATATCTTAAATTATATGCTTTGTGTTCTAAAAAATTTATTTCTACTTCGCTAAAGCTACGAAGAACGCGTAAATCTTTATTCATAATCATACATATTAACACAACAATAAATTGGTGCGCAAGTTTTTGACATAAATACTAATATATTAAGCCATTATAAAATATCTAAGCAAACAAGCTCATTTCTAAGCTGTTTCGGGTTTGTAAAATGAATAGCAGTAAGACCTGCCTTTTTTGCACCCTCAACATTTTCAATCTTATCATCGATAAATATAACATTTTCTTTTTTTACCGGCTGATTGTGATGTTCATTTCTTTGCTTATTAATATACCCAACCAGATGATCATAATATTCTACATCAGGCTTCTGGTAAAACTTGCCGTTTTCTTTTTTATTACTTGGATCAGTGTTAACAAAGAAATAATCTTTGCTAAAGTATTTTGTTGGCAATTTACCATTTTCAATTAATGAAAGATAAGTACTTGTAGTCATGTTTGATGCAGCCAGAGCAGGATATCCTCCAGCTGCAAGATCTCTAACAATTCCTATAGTGCCCAGTATAGGTAGCGCATCGATAACAACACCTTTAAATTCTTCGAGTTGCTCAGCAAGTTCCGGATATTTTTCTGTGACAGCATCCATGGGTTTATCCAGTGGAAATTCTCTTAACTTAGACGCGAACTCTTTGTGCCCTTCCATCCATTTTTTTATTTTATGTTCTCGTCCGGTTAATAAAACTTCATCAATATCAAAAGCGAATATCGTATCTTCAACAGAAAAGCTACGCTGAACTACTCCTTGGCAAGCAATCTGACTTTGTTCTAAATTCATAGCAAAAGCATGTGATGCGAACAATAGTGTCAGTAATATAACACGCTTAATGGTATACATAGAATCCCTTAAATTAGTAAGCAAGCTTTTGGGCTTGCTTGATTTATAATTAATTTTCAAAATCACAATTTCTTTTTCTTCTGTTGATTTTTTAGCTATTTTTTGGTTTGCTTTATTACTTCCTCGATTAATGACCTTTTTATCGGTTCAGGATATTTCTTTATTTCTTTGATAGATCTTTCGTATCCCGCTGAATCTGTTGAAGACCTCTAATCTGTCCCAACAACTTGTCCATTTCTCTTTTTCTTATTGCATTCCTTTGTTCCTCTACCAATTTTTGCTGAGCTTTTACACGTTCCATTTCTTCATTATCAGCTTGCATTTTTTCGAAAATAACTTTTGCTTCGGGGCCATTTACCGATTCAGTAGGACCCTTAAAACGGCCTGAGGCTCCTGTAAAATATCTGTAAATTGAACACGAATAAGAACCATTGTTATTACTGCATGATAAAGAGGGTGAAGGACCTTCTTCTACATATATTGGCTCAGCCCAATATTCTTCTCCTTCTTTCTTAAACTCAGAAGATCGAGCAACCTGAGTTTCTATTCCCGCAATATACGTTACTTTTGTAGGAGGAATTATAGGAAGTTCTTCTCTAGCCATTTTCTGTTGATTAGTTACATATTCATTATACTTATTCTTCAACCAATCCATTCCATTGACTAATGGCGTTAACAATATTAACACTAATAATACCTTTTTCATAATAAACTTCCTTTCGTTTTCGCTTTAGGCAAGGCTATTTTACATATTTCAATTCTAATTGTACTAAATTATTGAGAGGGATAGCAAGGATTTTTTAGAAAAACTCTAGCTTTTCAGGGTAAGAAGAGTAAAAATAGGCTGGTTTATTGCATCAATAATTAACTCAAAAAGAGATCAATTTGATTTAATTTGATGCATTTAGTAATTTTACAACCTATTAGAAAGGATTAAAATGCACCAAATTCAAGAGCTTAATTTGCAGGCTCGTAATATTTCTTTTGATACTATGCCTGTGTATCAAGCAAAAGAAACGGATTAGGATTTTTAAAAATATTTTCCAGTTATGAAGCTGCCGGCTTGAAAGCTCCTGAAATTATAGAAGGAGTGGGATTTATCAAATGCATCTTACCTCGTGGCATACCTGAAAACATGATCAGCAAATCACGAAAAAATGAATTAAAAATAGAACATCAGCACATTTTGCGATTATTTGATACTATTACTGAAGTGGCTGTTGCAGATGTTATCAAAGCGCTTGGTCTTACACGACCAACCGCAACAAGAAAACTTGCTGAGTTAGTCAAGATTGGTTATTTGCAACAGACAGGTAAAGGCCGTAGCGTTCGTTATATAAAAGTATAATTTTTATTTTTTAATATATTTTTTTACTATATCCCAGTTTTTTATAATTTCATCTTTATCTTTTTGCTTAAGTAAATTAACATATCTATAAATAATGTTATTTATTCTTTTTAACTTATTAAACAACTTAACCTGATAATTCTTTTGACATTCTTTAAAATATATTTTTCCCGAATGAATTAGTAATTCTAATCCCTCTTTTATATGATCCAAATAATCCTGAATATCATCTTTATGAAAGAGACTATAATCAAGATTATGATGCGCATTATAATATTGTATTAATTCTTGATTGCCTTGTTCAAATAAAGCATCAGCTTTTTCAATGTTTGAATAATTATAAGAAAATGAGCCTAGTAATATTATTGCCAAAAAAATTGAATTCATATTATTTCTCCCATTTCTTTTCAATAATGCTATACTGAAACTAATAACAACCAATAATTTCGATATCCATTCTTTATGTCTAAAAAATTTATAGCCAAGCTTAATTATTGGTTACTGGAAACCTTAAAATTACAACTGTTTCTAAATTTAATCTCATTCATTATCTTAATCCACTGGGGAATGCCAATATCTATAATGTCACCCATTGGAAATATAGTTTTTGCTCCGTTTATTTCAATTTTTTTAGTTCTTTCTTCTTTAGTCTTTTTCTGTGAAATATTAACAATTTCAAATAGTTGGCTCACATATTGCCTAGAAATATTCACGCAATACTGGCTAAAATTACTTTCTTTGAGTTGCGATAGCTGGAAAATCACTTGTGCTAAGCCACACTTTATAATATCAATATTAATCATAATTTTAGCTATATTAGCTCTAAAGCATAAAAAAATACAAAATAGTTATACAAGAGTTATTTGTTTAATATTAATTTTTATTTCTTTATTTATTTACACAAAATTAAGCACTTTAAGCGATTCATTTGAAGTTTTAGAATATAGAAAGCGCAAAATTTATATTACCTGCAAAAATAATATAATAACTTTGCATGATAAAGGTGCTCTGGAACGCGCATCATGGTACTGGATACAATACGACTTTGTTCCGCATTTAATTAAACAATTCGGCCATTGCAATGTTGATAAGCTTATTGTTAATAGCAAAAGTAAAGAAAATAAAAACAATATTAAGTTATTATCTAAAAGATGTAATATCAAGAATGTTGTAATAGCTTCTTAGTCTCGCTTTTATAATCTTCAACATTTGGCTGGTTAAACGGGTTAACCCCAAGTAGATAGGCAAGGTAAACAACTTCATACATTTTAAACTGCATAAATTGCCCAAGATTATATTCAGATTTATTTTCTAAAGTTATTGTACAAAATGGTCTATCATTTTTTTGATAAGCTATTTGCGTTCCCTTAATCATGGCATTCATAATTTTTGCAAAGTCACAAACTTCTATGTTAGTTTTAGCGACAGTCACGAAAGTTGTGAATTTATCAATTGGGCCACCCAAATATAGTTGCACCATTGAATGTAAATCTGTGCTACCAATTGACACTGTCGGAGTCATTCCTACGCCACCCTTGCCCAAGCTCTCTGCCATTAATTGCCTATACCATTTGCCAAGAACTTCTAAATTTACAGAAAATAAAAAAGTGTCATGAATGTTTATGCCATTCTTATAATGTTGATATAGTATTGCAGCACTTTTGGCAACATCATTCAAATTACAAGTACGTGCGCCATGTAAAAGTTCTTCTAAATTTATGCCCAATAAACCTAATGGAAATAGACCAACTGGTGAAAAAACAGAATATCTGCCACCCAAATTTGTTGGCACTGTTAATACTGAGCAATTAATTTCTTTTGCATAATCATATAACTTTGAATTTATATCTGTTGTGATAACAATAAAATCATTAAATTTATTTTGTTTATATTTTTTAAGCAATGCAATAAACTGTTCCGATATTGCTATTGTTTCTGTTGTTGTACCAGATTTACTTACAATATTTATTATTACATTTTTGTTTTGTTTTAACTCACACTCAACTAATTGTGCAATATCATTTATATAATCAGAATCTACAGTGTCTGCAAAATATACTTTATTAGAAAATTTACCGTTAATAGCTTCGTGCACAGCCCAAGTACCCAGATTAGAACCACCAATGCCAATAACTACCAAAGCTGTTGGCTGTAATTTTTGCTTTTCATTAATTACAGACTTAACAGTATTTAAATTTTCTTCATCAAACGGCACATAAGCAAAAGCATATCTGGAATCATATTGCTTATTAAATTCATTCTTTATATTTTGAACTTCTGGGTTCAATTTTTCTAATAAATCATCAATAACAGAATCTTTTATAAGACTCGTTTTTTGATATTCAAATTTAAATTCCTTCATTTTGAATGCTTTCTTTCAATATTATAAATCCAGGGAGGGATATTTGAGTATGAATAAGATAATAAAAATTACTTTTTTATTATCTTTAATTCTAACTAATAATGTCATTGCCGTTAAGCACCCAAATGAACTAAATCTACACCAACCAAATTTACATAAGACTAATAGTGAACTGGAACCTATTTTGCCACCACCAAAACATACTTTAATTATAACTTTTACCGTTATATTTATCGCATGGGCAATAACATCATTAATAACCAAAATTACAAAATAAAACACCAGTGCAATATATTTTTTGTATTCAAATGTAATTTGCTTCATTTATTTACTGGATTTAAAATATCCTTAATAAAAAAATAGGAGATACTTCCCTATGAACAAAATGATTATTATCTTATTATCTGTTTTATTAACTAATAATATAAATGCAAACAACGATGAAGATTTAGCAACAAAACTTAGACAACATTTTATTGGAGAAACTCATCAAGAAGAAAATTGCGATTCAGAAGAATCTACATATAATCAAACTGATAGCATACAAGAAGAATACGAAGACTTGCCAGAAAAGCATCAAAACGAATTTCTTATATTACAAAAACGTGCCCCATTATTGGGATTAAGTGGTATATGTCTTGTCATTGGAATTGTAATTTTATTAAATAAATTGTATAGCTAATATGTAATTAATTTATTTAATAAGGAATAAAAAATGTTATATTCTCAAAATTATAAATTCTTTTTACTTAACTTTATAATAATATTTACTGCCAATGCATCTGATACGGATTACAAATCAATCGCAGATGGTTCAGATGAACCCATATCATCCTCTAAGATTAAT
>Ga0206857_1057_pt1 | contig 25295 bp, 27 predicted proteins | sample Alteio_BWOrgCont_49_FD_152865 | JGI IMG/M metagenome (GOLD analysis project Ga0206857, IMG submission 152865) | Enriched cells from forest soil in Barre Woods Harvard Forest LTER site, Petersham, Massachusetts, United States -... | ecosystem: Environmental > Terrestrial > Soil > Temperate forest >...
TATCCTGTTCCAAATTTAAAGAATCCTTTCTTGGGTGTTCATTTTACAAAGACGGTTAATGGTGAAATAAAAATTGGGCCAACAGCCATTCCAGCTTTTTGGCGGGAAAATTATGACTGGAAAAATAATTTTTCGTTTGAAGAAATGACTGAGATGCTCTTTTTTGAATCAAAATTATATTTGACCAATGCTTTTAATTTCCGTGCCTTGGCCCATGAAGAAATGCGAAAATACAATAAAGAATATTTTATTTCCTTGGCTTTGTCCATGGTCAAATACATCGACCCCAAGGGCTTTACTGAATGGACTAAGCCAGGCATTAGGGCACAATTACTTGATAAAAAGAGTTTAAGCTTGGTGCAGGATTTTGTGGTGGAAGCAGACCATAAAAGCGTGCATGTCCTTAATGCTGTATCTCCTGCATTTACATGTTCTTTCCCGTTTTCCCAATACGTGGTAGACCGCTACGTTTTTGTCTAAGTTTGCTTCATGCTCACTTACCGTGTATACTTAAGCTAGGTCATATAAATATGGTCTAGCATTAAGGATGAGGTGGCCATGAATGTAAGCTCTTCTATAAGAACGCTAATATTTTTGTTTAGCTTTCTTCTTTCATATAATTGCAGTATCTTTGCCCAACAGGTAGGTACACACCTGCACCAGGTATCTCCTAATTCACAAAAGTTAGCTGCTTTAGGCAATGTCACCTTGGGAGATATTTTTCAAGGAGCTCCTTTACCTACCAGTCCGTATATTTTAAATTACAGCGAAACTGGCAATCCTGGCGATGTCATCAATCTGCAGGGGCCGAGTTTTTTAACATCTTCGGTCTATTTGCAGCCCATAGGGCAGGCTAATAGCACTCCAATTCAATTGCCATTTTTATCAGTTAGCTATAATGGTGGCCAAGTCCAAATTCCTCAGAGCCTTGCCAACGGCATTTATAAGGTCTATACAAGCTATGAAGGCAAGCAAAGTAATGCTGTTTATATTAATCAAGCGGATGTGACAGTGTTGGATTCTGATATAGCAACTCCCGGCGGGAGCATCAATGCCTATGGTCGGAATCTTCAAGGCCCCAACAGTGAATTGATTTTTGTTGATAGCAATGGCGATCAATATTTTGCCCCAGGATCAGCTGCAAATCAATTCATATTCAGTGGAACAGTACCTTCAAATATACCTTCAGGTCAATATACCGTCTATTTCACCAATGGGCTGGCAGGCAATGACCCATCGATGTGGGTCAAGGTGCCGGAAACGGTTACAATCATGCCAGCAGAAGACCCATTAAATCTGGGGCTTGATCAAGTCCATTGGGCATCGGTATTTTCGGCCATTGCTAACAATGTGATCGACACAAGTAATGACCCCAGGCTTGCAAATAATCCAACCTTTAAATGCGGTCCTAGTGATTTGTCCAATCCTCACACGGTTGGTGATGGGGTGGCTGATGACGAGCCAGCCATCCGTTGTGCCATTCAATTAGCTAATTACGAGGGTGGAGGAGAGGTGCATTTACGTGCAGGGATTTATAATATTTCTTCCGAATCCACTCATATTTATTCAAATGTTGTGGTCGTGGGAGATGGTTCTGGTCCCAACAATGGGACGACCATTGTTTATGGTAATGGCAACTGGGCTTTTACGGTACCTCAGTCAGGAGCAAGCAATCTGGGATTTGTAAATCTTTCTTTAACGGACACTCCTCAGGGCACGCCTAGCTCTGTTTGTACTCAATTTAATGGCAATGGGCAGGGGGCTTTGGGTATTACTAATTTAAGCGGCCAACCCCAAAGCCATTTTATCATGGACAATGTTAATATTTCGTATTGCAATAATTACAATGCATTGATTGTGCAAGGTTATGATGAAGTAGCCATTGAGAATTCAACCATTGACTCAAGGGGCCCTGGTGGTGGCGGTCTCGGGCAGGGTGCTGCTGCCTTGATCCCAGGCAATTCCCACATCAGCGTCATTAATAATGTTATGAATGCCAATAATGGAAGGACGCCTTATTTGGACAACACTTATCGTGGTCTTGTAAAGGGCAATACTTTTCAGGTGTTTGAAAACTACTGGACCTTGGCAACGAATACGGGAGGGCCTCAAATTGGTATTTCTCAAGATTTGGTATTGGATAAGGACATCATGAATAATATTGGTACTAGTCCCTATGAGAGTCAGGATAATTCTGATGAGGCGATTAATATTGAGAATACCTTCCCCGGGTGGGCTGGCACTATAACTAGCTCATCGCCAAATACGATTTGTGATTCAACCCAAAATTTTCCTGATCTGACTCAATCAGCCTATTCTTCTACCTATGTCCCTGGCATTACACGAAATGTTTCAATTATGAATGGTTCAGGATTAGGGGAAACATTACCTGTGGCAAGCAGTTCCTCTAACTGTGTCACTGTAGCTGGAACATGGCCGGTGGTACCAGCTCCTGGCAGCGAATATGCGATTAACTATTTGGCAAGCAATAATGTTTCCATATTAGAGAGCACCTTTGATGGATTTGATAAAGCAGCAGAAGCTTATAGCGGAAGCCGTAAATTTGATTTTTCTTTGAATACCACAAAAAATAGTGTTGGCCTTCTGTTAAATGGCGCTCAAATGACCCCGGGCCCAGCTTCATTTGTTGGTGGTAAGGCCATAACTCAGGATACGTGCGCGCCAGAGTGGTTTCCCTATGTTTATGGTAATGATTTTGAAGTCACCGACAATAGTGATCCTACGAAGGACAGAGGCCAGGTTATGGCCGCGGATGTCCAAGGAGGCCCTAATAGGATATGTATTCCTCTCCTGGGAGTTGAAATAAGGGATAATACCGTCAGTGGTTTGGATAACTATAGTGGTGCTGCCAATGGTCAGGGAACATATACTCCTAACAATCCAAGTAATGGGTTAATCAATTATAGTACCCAAGCAAATGGTTTTATTCTTGCTGATCTTAATGGAAGTCTTGCGCAAAATGACGGCGAACACACTGGGATTGCATTAACCATTGTTCAAGGGGATAGTTGCAGCACTAATATAAACCCAAAGACTTCTTGTTTCTTTCAAAGCTGGGACGCAGACCAAACCGCTGTAACCTATTCTCCTGATATGACCGTGTTTCCAGCCAACATGCCAGTGGCTGCTCCTCCTTCTGCTGATGATGCCCAAGCAAATTCATCTCAGGTCGGCACGGCATCACCCATCCAAGCTACAAGCCAGGCCCATCATTTATCACTGCGAGAATAAGCTATTGGTTTAATTGGGCTTTTTTGTATAATAATAGCTTATGAATTTGCCCATTAAAATAGCCTCGCGTTCAAGCCCTTTGGCTTTAGCCCAGGTCAATGAAATCATTCGAGAATTGAAAACTTCTACAACCCCGCAGGTTGTTGAGGTTTTTGAGATTATAAAGTTTGAAACCGCTGGGGATATTGATAAAACCACCTCACTGACTCAAAGTCGTGATAATTTTTTCACCGATACCATAGACCAAGCGTTGCTTGAGCACAAGGCAGATATAGCCATTCATAGTGCCAAGGACCTGCCGCAGGATTTGCCAAAAGGTTTGAAAATTTTTGCTTTGACCCGTGGACTGACTGACAAGGATGCTTGGGTAGGCCGTTGTGCTTGGAAAGAGCTGTCTCAAGGAGCAAGGGTTGGCACCAGCAGTGTTTTGCGCCAAAAGCAAATCCTTCAAATGCGGCCGGATGTAAAGATCATTAATATCCGCGGCATCATTCAAGAGCGCTTGCAACTTGTGAAGGAATCAAAGGTTGATGGCATTGTAGTAGCTGCCTGTGCCATGGAACGATTGGGCTTAACTTCAGAAATCAAAGAACTTTTTTCCTGGGAAGGTATGCCTCTGCAAGGCCAATTGGCCATTGTGGGCCGCCAAGGAGATTGTAAACTTGAAGAACTATTTAGCGCCATTGATGTGCGTCGCCAATATGGCAAGGTGGTCTTGGTTGGTGCGGGGCCAGGTGATCCTGAGCTGATCACTCTCAAAGGGATTAAAGTTTTGGAAGAGGCTTCTTGTGTTTTTTATGATTATCTAGTTGATGCCAGTCTTTTGAAATATTCTCCCAAGGCCGAGCATATTTATGCCGGCAAACGCAAAGGTGAGCACTCTCTTTCTCAAGAAGATTTATCTCGAATGCTTAAAGAAAAGGCTTTTGGAGGCAAAAAAGTCGTGCGCCTTAAAGGCGGGGACCCTTTGATTTTTGGCCGCGGGGCTGATGAAATCCAATACCTACGTTCCTATCATATCAACGTTGAAGTCATTCCTGGGCTTACTTCAGCCACTGGAATACCTTCATCGTTGGGGCTTCCCTTGACAGCAAGGGGGATCTCCTCATCAGTGGCTTTTGTCAGCGGTCACGAGGAAGATGAAGATAAAGATCATCCTAAGCCCATTAATATCCCATCTACGGATACGATTGTCTTTTTAATGGGTTTGACTAAATTGAAATTTATCTTGGAGTCTTTACGTAAAGCAGGCTGGAGTGAAAAAACTCCGGTGATGATTGTCTCCAACGGTACAAAGCCACAGCAACAGATTCTCAAAGGCACTCTTGCAACGATCGAAGGGCAGGTGCAAGGAGCTAACTTAAAGCCACCGGCCTTGATTATCGTCGGGAAAACAATCGATTTATATAAAGATTCAGATCAAAAGACTTTTCTACACTGCGGTACACATCCAAGTTTATATGAGCATTTAGGCAATATTATATCTTGGCCGATGATTGATATTAAACCCGCCATATTAACGGAAGCTCAGGAAAAAGACTTAATCAAGAATTTTGAGTTGAGCGATATGATCGTGTTAACCAGCTGGTACGCAGGAGAGTATTTTTTTAAGGCGATTGCCGCAGCATCGCGTCATGTTGGGGTTTCTCATAACGAAATGGCTAAGGAGAAGACTTTTGCGGTGATTGGGCGTCAAACCCAAAAGGCTTTGGAAGGCTATAGTGTTCATCCCGCCATCATTTCCCAGGATGAAACAGCGCAAGGTTTATTTCAGACCATCAGTCAACACATGGATTTAAAAGGCAAGCGCATTTTATTGCCCCGTTCATCCCTGCCCAATCCTTATTTAAAAGATGCCTTGATAGCAGCAGGCGCTTTTGTTCACGAAATAGCGATCTATGAAAATGTTAAGCCTCCAAAGCGCGATCTGCCGAATGTCCCTATTGACGGTATCATTTTTAGCAGCCCTTCAACAGTACGGAACTTTTTAGCTGATTATGTTACAATACCGTCTTCTTGGAACATCCTGGCCAAGGGGCCAGTGACCCTTAAAACTTTAGAAGAAGCAGGGTATCATGCCGCATCGTTATCGTAGATTACGGAATTCAACTGCCATCCGGAATTTTGTCCGTGAGACAAATCTGACTGCCTATGATTTGCTTCAGCCTTTTTTTGTCATTGAGGGCAAAAATAAGAAAGAAGCTGTGCAAAGTATGCCTGAAATTTATCGCTATACCGTTGATTTATTGCTCAAAGAAATTGATGCCTTTATCCGTTTGGGTGGTCGTGGGGGTGTGATTTTTGGGGTTTCCCGACAGAAGGATAATACCGGCAAATATGCTTATGCCCCCAGCAGTCCTGTGGTTTTAGCTGTTAAAGCTATCAAGAAGCATTTCCCTGAATTCTTAGTTGTGACTGATGTTTGCCTTTGCGCTTATATGAGCCATGGGCATTGCGGAGTGATTGATGGACAAAAAATTGATAATGATAAAACATTGCCCATCTTGGCAAAAATGGCTGTTGCCCATGCCGCTGCTGGCGCTGATATGGTCGCCCCTTCAGACATGATGGATTTTCGTGTTGCTGCGATCCGTGAGGCCCTAAATAAAAATAATTTTCAAGACGCCGGCATTTTATCCTATGCCGTGAAATATTCTTCAGCCTATTACGGACCTTTCCGTGAAGCAGCGCATTCAGCTCCTGGCTTTGGCGACCGTCGAAGCTATCAAATGGACCCTGCCAATAGCCGTGAGGCATTAAAGGAAGCCAAGCGAGATGTGGATGAGGGCGCTGACATGGTGATGGTCAAGCCCGTGCTGGCCTATCTTGATATTGTGACGAAACTCCGTCGTCAATTGCACGTGCCTATCGTTGGCTATAATGTCAGCGGTGAATACTCCATGGTCAAGGCCGCGGCCCAAAACGGCTGGGTAGATGAAAAAGCAATTGTGCTTGAAACCCTGACCTGCATCAAACGTGCTGGTGCTGATATTATTATTTCCTACCACGCTAAGGATGCTCTTCAATGGCTTCGTTAGACGAGAAATTGGCCCAAAAAGTTTTGGTTGGTGGCGTCAATAGCCCGGTGCGTGCTTTTGGGGCGGTTGGAGGTCGTCCTTTAATCACCAAGTCAGCTCGCGGCAAAAAACTTACCAGCATCGACGGAAAATCCTATACCGATTACTGCCTTTCATGGGGTGCCCTAATTTTAGGTCATGCGCATAAAGATGTCGTTTTAGCAGTTACCCGTGCGGTAAAGAATGGGGTCAGCTTTGGCACGACAACCAAGCCAGAAATAGAAATCGCCCAATGGATCGTGAATCATGTTCCATCCATTGATATGGTGCGCTTTGTTAATTCTGGGACCGAAGCCACCATGAGTGCCATTCGCCTCAGCCGCGGTTTTACTAAACGTTCTAAGATTATTAAATTCGACGGCTGTTATCACGGCCATAGCGATGATCTCTTGGCCAAGGCTGGCTCAGGTGTGGCTTTTTTAGCGGCCTCAAGCAGCCAGGGAATTCTAGCCAATCATATCCAGGATACTATCAGTCTTCCATTTAATGATGAAGAGGCCTTAGAGCAAACTATTAAACGTTTTCATCAGGACATTGCCTGTGTCATCATTGAACCTGTTGCAGGCAATATGGGTATTATAAAACCCAAGATAAGTTTTCTTAAGAATCTGCGTACACTCACCAAAAAACATAATATTGTGCTTATTTTTGATGAGGTGATGACTGGCTTTCGCACGAATCTAGGCTGCGCTCAAGCTGATTTAGGAGTGATTCCTGATCTGACCTGTTTGGGCAAAATCATCGGTGGAGGATTTCCAGTTGGGGCGTATGGCGGCAGGAGAGACATTATGAAACATTTAGCCCCGCTTGGCGGCGTTTATCAGGCAGGAACATTTTCAGGTACGCCCATTGTCATGCAAGCAGGGATTGCCACCTTGAAAAACCTTAATTCCACAGTATATAAACATTTAAATTTAATCTCTGATGAATTTGTCCAGGAAACGAATCAGGCGTTAAATGCATCTAATGTCCCTGTTCATCTGGTCAATTATGGCAGCATGATTTCGATCCGTTTTCGCAAAGAGACTGTTTTAAATTATTTTGATGCCCAACATGCGTCATCAGGCAAAATTTATACTCAATTGTTCCATCATTTGTTGAAACATGGCATTTACTGGCCACCTGCTGATTTAGAATCATTCTTTGTTTCAAGTATGCACACATCTAAAGATTTAAATATTTTAAAGAATTTGATTATTAATTTTTTCACCCCAAAAAATGCCAGAAAGCTTTCTTTTTAGCTAGGTTTTTGTTATTCTTATAAGGTATTAGTGCTGAAAGAGGTTATGATGAGATTTTTAGAGGAAGCAGATCGCCCCTGGGGCAAATATCAAAAATTTTATCAAGAAGAAGGTGTTTGGGTTAAACGCGTTGAGGTCAACCCCAAAAGCCGTTTAAGTTTGCAAAAACATCAGCATCGTTCTGAAAAATGGATTTTTGTGGCAGGTCAGGGCTTGGCTATTGTTAATGAAAAAGAAATCCCTGTCGCTGCAGGCTCGGTCGTGGATATCCCATTGGGGGCCGTGCACCGGATTAGTAATACGGGCAGCAGTGAACGGTTAGTTTTTATTGAAGTAGCCACTGGAAAACATCTTTCTGAAGAAGATATTCATCGTCTTCAGGATGATTATGCCCGTGATGCGAAAATTTAAGCTCGTCCTGGAGTATGACGGAAGTGGTTTTTCCGGCTGGCAGACCCAGGCTCCTGGATTTCGGACGATCCAGAATCATCTGGAAGAGAAGCTTCAAAGAATTTTTAAAAAGAAAATTAACTGCCAAGCCTCAGGCCGCACCGATAGCGGGGTGCATGCCTTGGCCCAGGTGGTGCATTTTAAGGCTGAAACAGAGATCAAGCCTGAATTGATTCATAAGGCACTGAATTCATTTTTAGATAAAGATCTAGCAGTTGTTGAAGTTGTTGAAGTCCCTTTAAGTTTTCATGCACAAAAGAGTGTAAAGGCCAAGACCTATCGGTATACGATTTTAAATAGACCGTATCCGTCGGCCTTATGGAGAAATAGGGCTTATTTTTATCCCCATGCTCTTAATATAACAGCTATGCGTAAGGCTGCGGGCTTTCTGAAAGGTACGCATGATTTTAAGTCCTTTCAATCAGCATCGGAGAGCTCAAGACGTTTAAGCACGACAGTCAGGACAGTGTCGATTTTGCAGATAACCAAGGAAGGGGAGTTAATTCATATTACGATTACCGCAGATGGTTTTTTATATAAGATGGTGCGTAATATTGTTGGTGCTTTAATTGCTGTGGGGAGTGGGAAAATAATACATAAGGATGTTTTGAAATTATTGGAAGCGAAAAAACGGGTTTTAGCGCCCCAAACAGCTCCTAGCTGGGGGCTTTGCTTAATGTCAGTTCGTTATTAAGGAGTTTTAAGTATGAGCAACCAATTTGGAAGTAATGATCAACGCAGTCAACCGCGTATACCTGTAGAGCTGCCTGCCACCATCAGTATCGGGACACAATTAACAGTCAAAGGCCAGGTCAAAGACCTTTCTTTGAGCAGCGCTTTTATAAAGATCAAATATAGTGTTTATTTAAGCGTCAATGATGAGGTTGGTATCAGCGTCCAGACTTCTCCTACGGACACGACCATTTTAATTGAAGGGCAAGCTTGTATTTCCCGTATTGTTCCGGGTGAAGGCTTTGCAATCTACTTTACCAAGATCAGTGATGATTCTACAAAAGCTCTTAAGAAGCTTGTCCAAAAACCTGCTTAAAATCAAGAAGGAGAAATCAATGAACCGTTTTTTAATCGGGATGATGGTCTTATGTTTAATGGCCCTGGCATCATTAGCACAAGCTGCTGATATAAGGGTTTATTTTTCACCTAATGGTGGAACGCAGGAAGCGATTGTGGCGGAAATCAATAAAGCCCATGAGTCCATTGATATTGCCATGTTTGCCATGACCTCACGCGCAATAGCCAAGGCCTTGATTGAAGCTAAGGACCGTAAGGTTAAGATTAGGATCGCCCTGGACCCGGCCCAGATCAAAGATAAATATTCTAAATCCCGTTACTTAACAAAAAAAGAGATTGATGTTAAGTATCATTTAGGCCCTGGTTTAATGCATGATAAGTTTGCAGTGATTGATGACAGAGAAGTTATTACTGGTTCCTATAATTGGACCGAGACCGCTGAGAAAAAGAATACTGAGAATCTTTTAATGATCACTGATAGGGATATTGCTAAAAAATATAAAAAAGAATTTAAACATATCTGGAGCCAGAGCGGAGAAGGAGCTTAAGAGAAGAGTATGGAAATGGAAAATCCTGAAATTGCTTCCAACGATTCTTTTGGAAAAATAATCGGTGTTCAGACCGCTATTCTGGCCGTGCTTTTGAGCGTATTTACGATATTTTCCCATCGGGAACACACTAACACCCTGCTTTTTAGCAATGAAGCAAGCGATACCTGGGCCCAATATCAGGCCAAACGCATTCGGGAATATCAGTTGGAGATGAATACTGATTTGGTCAAATTATTAGCACCAAACAGCACAGAAACTGCTCAAACCCTTAATGGGTATTCTGAGCAGATCAAAAAGTACAGTAAAGAATTGGATGATATCAAATTCGATGCTGAAAACAAACAGCAGGACGGGGAGAAAGCCCATCACAAGGCTGGATTTTTTGATTTAGCCGAAGGATTGCTAGAGATTGGTGTGATCTTAAGTTCGCTTTATTTTATTTCTCATAAAAAGTTTTTTCCTCTTTTGGGCATTTTGTTAGGGGGAATCGGTTTGTTTATTGGTATTCTTGGGACCCTTATTCATTGAGGCTGATTTTGTGAATATTAAAAATATTGCCTGCTATGCTTTCTTTAAACCAACTTTTCAACTAGAGGCCATGCGTGAGTCTTTACTTGCACGCATGCATGAGCATGATGTCAAAGGCACGATTATTTTAAGCCATGAAGGCATGAACTGTTCATTATCCGCTGAAATTGAAAAGATGGATGCTTTTGCGGCATTTTTATTCGAGCAGATCGGGCTGAAAAATCCTGATATAAAGATTTCTTTCAGCAACACAGTGCCATTTAGGCGTAGGTTGGTTAAAATTAAATCCTATATTGTTCCCCAACCGGGTCAGACGTCTGTGGATTTAACAATTGAGGGGCCTGCACCATTTATTTCACCGGAAAAATTTCACGAATGGTTACAAAGCAATAAAGAGATGATTGTGCTTGATACCCGCAATGATTATGAATATGAAATGGGCCGCTTTAAGAATTCTACCCATCTGGGCACAAAAATTTTCTCTCAGTTTGAAGATGATCTCCAAAAGGCGCCCACACAGTGGGCTCTCAAGCCCATTGTCACTTTTTGCACAGGAGGTATCCGTTGCGAAAAGGCGGCACCCGTAATGCTTAAAAAAGGTTTCACGCAAGTCTATCAGCTTCAGGGCGGCATTCTGAATTATTTTGAAAAGATGGGCCGTGGTTATTTCGAAGGCGAATGTTATGTTTTTGATGAGCGCCTTGCAGTGGCTCCGTAAGAAAAAGAGGACAATATGCGGCTTAAAAACATGTTCCTTTGCGATGCCGCAACAGCCAATCACGATAATACCTTTTCTGTATTGCGCGGAGGGATCAGTGCGCTTAATTTTGTGGTTCCCCCCAATGGTGATCTGTCAGAGATTAGGCCTTTTCAGCTGACCCTGGTTGCTACTATAGAATTAGATTCCGCTGAAATGGGTCAAGAGCATCAAGTGGTGCTCATTTTTATGGATATCGATGGCAAGCGGGTTTTGCCTGATATTCATACCAGTTTTCAGCCGCCACATAGCCCGCATAAAGGGTACTTTAACCTCATCATCAACTCTATGTTGAAGGTGATGAGGCCTGGGGAATATCATTTTTATGTCAATGTTGATGGTCAAGAGCTTGGCACTCAGCCGCTGACGGTTTCATTTCATCAGACAAGCTCACCTCAGCTTCCTTCATGAAGAATCATTTCCATTTCCTGCTTTTATATCTAGGTATTTTTTCCTGTTTGTTTTTTGCTTTTTCCTACACCGCTATAGTTCCTTATGTCCAACATGACAATGTGCGCTATTTTCATAAATTTTTTAATGAAGATGAAAATGTGTCGATTGATCCATTTCGGGCGACCCTTTACGCTGAAGGAAGGCCATTATCAGCGGAAATAGAGGAATTCATCTATAAAAAAATTAACCATTTATCCGATTTAGCATTTTTGAGATTATTAGGCATTGTTGTTATAGCATTAAGTGCAAGCCTGTTGGTGCAGATGGTCTTGTCATTTTCGATTAAAGAAATTATTCCTGTGGTTTCTTTAAGTATTGCGGTTTTTACCCTTCCTGGTATCCAAGATTTCATTTTTTTGCCGTTTATGTTTAATGTGATAGCTGTTTTGCTGTCTGTTTTGGCATACGTCACTTGGAAGGGCGAAATAAACTATTGGATACGTTTTATGTTTACATTGATTTTGTTGGAAGAGGCTTTTTTTATGTACCCTTCAACAGCGCTTGTTTTCTTAATACCTACGGCATTCATCGTGGTCTTTGGCGATAACTGGCAAATATCCAGAAAAGTTTGGATGAGCGATATGTTGATATGGATTTTTGCAGGCTTGATCCATTATTTTACTTTAAAAGTGTTTTTATCCAAACAATTGAAGTTGTCGGGGCACGAGATACTTTTCACCGCCAAACAAACATGGTTAAATATAGTGACGTTTTTGCCCCAAGGCGTTCCTCATTCATTTAATTTATGGAATATTTTTTATTCGCAAGAATTGGGCATTTTTTTAGCTTTTCTTGTAGCAATTCCCGTCTGCATTGATTTTTTTGTGACAAAGGAGATGGGATGGGGAAGGCTGGGGGCGTTAATGGCTCTATTTCTCGTTAGTAATATGGTTTGGTTTTTATTTGGTGGTTTTATGCCAAGGCAATTTGTAGCTTCCCAGGCAATAGTCCTTTTGTTGATTTATTGGAGTGGAAACTGGCTGCTTAGAAGATGGAATATTTCGAGGAGAGTAATTCTTTTCTGGCCCATGATGATCATGATGACAGGCCTGCTCGTCACATTTGTTACAATCAAATATAATGCTCTCAATTATAATGCGGAACTTATGTTTATCCGTGGTCAATTGATCCAGTTGGCAAGTAATTCGACACGACAAATCCATGTGATAGGACAGAAATATCAAGACGTGCGTGGTTATAATGGCCTGGCAACCGTTTATGATAATTTAAATGCAACATCCACTAATACCCGTGAAATATCAGATTTGGTCCGTGCTGCGTTGAAAGATTCGCCTGTCCCATCCATGCATTGCGTTGTTACATTTTCAAGGTATGGTCAACCGTATAAACTTTTTAAAGATTCGATTGTGATTCATATGAATGATTTGATTGACGGTGATTGGAAGAAATACATTAATATGAATTTTCCTTCATCCAAGAATTATTATTCCGTCCCTACGTTGATTTATCCAAATGATTTTGACTATTCCATGCGTGGTTATTACTATGAGCAGCAGAACAATGATCAATTTGCCATGCTTTTTTATACGAAGGGCTTGGAAATAAATCCTTATAACGCTGATGTTTATGATGCCCGTGGTGAATTGTATTATGATCAGGGTGATTATAAATCCGCCTTAGCGGATTTTGATATGGCTATCTCGTTAAATCCAAACTTTCTTGGTGTTTACAATGAACGCGCTATTATTTATGGCGAACAAGGGCGTTATTCATTAGCGATGCAAGACTTAGACAGATTGATCAACATAGATCCACAGGCTAAAAACTACATTAATAGAGGGATCATTTATGGGTATCAAGGTCAATTACAACACGCCATAACTGATTTCAATAAGGCCATCATGCTAGAGCCCAATAATGCTAAAGCTTATAGTAATCTTGCTATTTGCTATTTTGATCTTAAGGATTATGTTCATTCTTGGGCTAATGTGCATAAAGCCCAAAGTTTGGGATTGAATGTTAGTCAGCCATTATTGGAGGCCCTTAATTCCATTTCAAAAAAATGAAACCTACTTATCATATCATCGCTTCGGCTGGCATTTCATGTGGTGTACAAGCCGCCATGCATTCATGGCCTGCGACGATTGGTTGTTTCTTCAGCGGGGTACTTATTGATCTTGACCATTACTTGGAATACGGGTTGGTCCGTAAAAAATTTCCTTTTCGTTATCAGGACCTGGTCGATTTTTGTTGGGACGGCACGGTCACCAAAATGTATTTATTCTTTCATTCCTATGAGCTTATGTGCATGTTGTGGCTTTTGGTCTACTATTTTCATCTGGGGGGAATATGGATTGGGATTGCGCTGGGACTTACCACACACATGATTTTTGATCAATTCACCAACCCAACTAAACCACTTTTTTATTTTATGATGTACCGCATCAAGCATGGTTTTGAAAAATCGCAGACCATGACTGAAAATTATTACCAAAAGCCAAATAAATGAAACAGCCGTCGAAATTATTCCAAGGGCTTTTACCTATCAATAAATCTCAAATCACTATTGAGATTCTAGCTGGTCTTACCTTGGCAGCATTGGCGATTCCAGAGGTCTTGGGTTATACCAAAATTTCAGGTACGCCGCTCATCACTGGTCTTTATACCTTATTGATACCAGTCATTTTATTTGCTGTATTTGGTTCATCCAGGCATTTGGTGGTGGGTGCAGATTCAGCCACTGCCGCGATCTTGGCCGCAACCTTAGTTGGCTTTGCTCCAAAATATTCTGCGGAGTATACGGCCCTCGCCGGACTTTTGGCCTTGATCTGCGCTGGGCTTTTGATTTTAGCCCGGATCATCGGCCTTGGTTTCATGGCTGATTTTTTGTCACGCACAGTCTTGATCGGCTTTTTGACAGGGGTTGGCATTCAGGTTGCTTTTAGTCAAATCCATGGAATGATAGCAAGTTCTGCTGATCTGTGGATTTCCATGGTGGCCATTGGGATGATTTTAGGGATAGGGAGAATTTCAAAAAAAGTGCCAGGGGCTTTAATTGCTGTGATTGTGGCCATTGTTTTAGGGCGGTTTTTTCATTTTAATACCTATGGGGTTGAAATTATTGGGGCAATTCCACAAGGTCTGCCTGTGATTGGTTTGCCGCAAGTGGCTTGGTCATTCTCGCTGCTTCAAAAATTGCTTCCAACAGCCTTTTCAATGTTAGTTGTAATTTTGGCCCAAAGTGCGGCCACCTCACGTGCCTATGCCGCGCGTCATGATGAGGATTTTAATGAAGAGCTTGATATGATTGGTTTAGGAATGGCAAATCTTGGGGCTGCTTTATCAGGCAACTTTGTGGTCAATGGCAGCCCAACCAAGACCGAGATGGTTGACAGTGCCGGAGGCCGCAGTCAACTGCCACAGTTAGTGATGAGTCTGGTTGTGCTTTTGGTACTTTTATTTTTTACTGGACTTTTAAGCACCTTGCCCAATTCCGTGCTTGCGGCTGTGGTTTTTGTGATTGGTTTAAGGTTGATTGATATCAAAGGCATGCATCGTATTTGGCAACAGCGTCCGGCAGAATTTTGGGTGGCCCTTGTGACCACAATCGTTGTTGTTTTTATAGGTGTTGAGCAGGGGATTGTCATTGCCATGGTGCTTTCCTTGTTTGAGCATGTGCGCCGAAGTTATCAGTCACGTAATGTGGTGTTGGTGATGGACAAGGTATCAGGCGCCTGGCGGCTATTGCCTGTGGCATCGGCACAAGAGGCACAACCGGGCCTTTTAATTTACCGTTTTGCCCACACGATTTATTATGCCAATGCCCAACAGCTTTTTAATGAAATCACCAATCTGACATCCGATCATTCATTATCATGGCTTTGCATTGATGCTTCCGCCATTGCGGATGTGGATTTTACCGCTGGAGACACCTTACGTGAAGTTTATCATGTGGTGAGCTCCAAGCATGTGCGCATTGTATGGACCAATGTGATTGACTCCGTTCATGACCAGCTTGACCGTTATGGATTAGTTGAACTTTATGGCAAGGATGCTTTTTATCAAAATATCAGTGATGTGCTAAAAGCTTATGCATCTTTACAAAAGTAGAATCGCCTGGGTTTTTATTTTTATAACTTTTTTTGCTTTTAATGCTTATGCTCAAGAGCAGAAGGATGATTTGACCGTCATCAAAGGCAGTCAACAGGTGGTATTGACTGCGCGTGATTTTGAACATCTGAAGGTTGCAAAGATTGAGGTGCAAGATCCTGTTTATGGTAAAATCAAACATTATGCAGGATACTGGTTATCTGATATTTTGGATTTGGCCAGGATTCATCCGGATGCTAATTCAGTTTATATCTTTACAGCCTTGGATGGCTATAAGGCGCGGCTTGCCCAAGGTGATTTGATTAAAACCAAGGCAAAAGGTTTTGTGGCCATTGCTGATATTGATGCTGAAGAAGGTTGGGTGAGTTTTGAGCATGGCAAGGATGTCATTACTCCGGCACCATATTATTTGGTCTGGGATATTCCTAAAGATGCGCCTACTGATATTCAATTGCCTTGGGCCTACCAAATGGTTGAGATATCACTGGTGGGGGCTGATGAAGCTCAGGAAAATATTTTTCCAGCAGGCGATAAAAGCCCAGCGGTCATTCGTGGCTATAAAGTTTTCAGTCAAAATTGTATCGCCTGTCATTCGCTGAATTTGCAAGGAGGGGTAGAGGGGCCGGAACTCAATGTGCCTAAGAATATTATGGAATACCGCAACCGCGAATTTCTTAAAGCTTTTATCAAGAACCCCGATTCTTTTAGCGCTCATAACAAAATGCCAGTTTTTGGAGATTCTCTTTCTGATGATTCGATTGATGACGTGCTTGATTATTTGACATGGATGGGTAAACATAAAATAAATAATTAATTAATGGAGGCAACCATGGCCATGATCCAAACCATTGATGAAAAAATCCTTTTGTTCTTTCAAGCCATCCGTTTTGAAGCGCTGACTTCTTTCTTTAGTCTTTTTATTAAGCTTGAAATTTGGCATCTGGTGGCCATTGTGCTAATCATCTTCTTTTTGGTCCGCTCGAAAACCTTGCGTGTCCCTGTAATTTCGTATTACATTGCCTGGAATGCTGCGTTCTTTTGGTTTAATCTGCTCAAAGATCATTTTCATCGCCTACGTCCATTTTTAACTGTCAAAGGGCTAATCCCAGTTTTAACACCGCATGGCTTTTCTTTTCCATCGGGTCATGCTACGATCGCCGCCGCCATGGCCACGGTACTTGCTTTTCATTTTCCTCACGCCCGAGTATTAGTTTTTGTTTTGGCCGTCTTGGCAGGACTTTCGCGAGTTTATTTTGGTGTTCATTATATGACTGATGTCTTGGCGGGATTTCTTTTAGGTGGCATAATAGGAGCTATAAGCCTGGCTGTTGAAATGATTATTTTAAAAATTAATAAACCTGCAGAGCTTTGTCATAAGGACAAGATATGAAAAATTTTAGCTGGATAGTCTTAAGTTTGTTACTGCTGCTAAATTCATCGAAGGCATGGGCCATCAGTTCAGCCGAATTAGTGCATCTGGGCAATGTGGCTGGACGGCAGGAAAAGTACAAAGAAGCGCTGCAAGACTATAATAAAGCCATTAAAATTAATAATGAAGATGCAGATGCTTATTATAATCGTGGTTATGTGTTGATCAAACTTGGGAAATATAATCGTGCTGTTAAGGATTTAGACAGGGCCATGACACTCGAGCCCCAATTTGCAGCCGCATATCACGTGCAGGGAATTGCTTTTTTCTATAAGAAGAAATATCATGAAGCTGTGAGAGACTATAGTAAGGCCATAGAGCTTGAGCCGGATAATGTTAAATTTTATTACAGCAGACTTAGTGCTTATTGTAAATTAGGCAGCAGCACCCTTGCTTGGGAAGACGTGATGAAGATTCAAAAATTAGGAGGCACGGTCAATCCGACCCTGATTAATATCTTAAAAGACAAACATTACCAGGAATAAACCTTGTCAACACCCGGTGTTGACAAGGTCGGGAAGGAGATTTATGAAAGCAGTTTGGACTGTTCTTATTGTTCTGGCGTTTATAATCATTGTTGTAAGTTTGGTCGGCTTCTTTTATATAGGTACATTTGTAAAGATGGGAATTGAAGATTATGGACCGCAGATAGTTAAGGTCCCAGTTCATGTGGCCGCGGTTGATATTTCTGTGCTTTCAGGTACGGCTTCAGTCAAAGGTTTGGTTATTGAGAACCCGCCAGGCTGCAGTAATCCAGATGCCATTAAGGTCGGGACCATCAGCATCCATTTGGACCCTTTTTCTTTGACTTCTAATAAAATTTTAATCCATTCAGTGCGGGTTGAATCCCCAGAGATTACCTATGAACGCGCTATGAATGGCAGTAATTTAAGTAAGATTTTAAACAATGTTAATTCATCCAGCCCAAGTTCTAATGAATTGAGCAATAATAATTCGACAGCTCCAGGAAAGCCTGCTCCAACAATTGAAATCGATGATTTTGTCATCACGGGTGCCAAGGTCAATGTTGGGATTTCAGGGGTGATGAGTAAGGTTTTGCCACTGCCTGAAATTCATCTGACTAATTTAGGTAAAAATGGTAATGGTCTTTCAGGTGTGGAATTGGCCCGGGAGATTTTGAAAACATTGTTAACAGATACGATTAAAACCGTCATTGAATCTGTCGGCAATATCAAACAAACGATTACAGGTTTGACAGGGACATTAACAGGTTCATTGGGAGGTTTGTTTGGTAAATAAGGACTTTGTTTATGCCGAGTTTATTTGACCCCATTCAAATCGGGGACTTAATATTACCTAATCGCATTTTCATGGCACCGCTGACACGTTGCCGTGCCATTGATAGGCGTATTCCTAATGATTTGATGATGGAATATTATGCTCAACGTGCTTCAGCAGGGCTTATCTTTAGCGAGGCGACTGCAATTAGTCCTCTTGGTGTCGGATACCCCAACACGCCTGGCATATGGTCAAGGGGCCAGGTAGAAGGGTGGAAAAAAGTGACCCGTGCGGTGCATGAAGCGGGCGGCAAAATGCTTTTACAGTTATGGCATGTGGGCCGTATCTCGGACCCTGTTTATTTGAATGGCGGTACACCTGTGGCACCCAGTGCCATTAAACCTGCTGGCCACGTAAACCTTGTACGTCCTTTGAAAGAATTTGTCACACCACGCGCGCTTGAAATCAAAGAAATTAAATGGATCGTTGAAGAATATGCCGAAGGCGCGCGTAATGCCATGGAAGCAGGTTTTGATGCAGTTGAAGTCCATGCGGCCAATGGTTATTTGCTCGATCAATTCCTTCAAGATGGTACAAATCAACGTACGGATGAGTATGGTGGCCCGATTGAAAATCGTGCTCGGATGATGCTTGAAGTTGTTGATTCTGTGGTGTCCATCTGGGGCCGTGGAAAGGTTGGTGTGCATCTGGCACCTCGTGGAGACAGTAATTCCATCAGTGATTCTAATCCCCACGCAACCTTCAGTTATGTGGCAGAGCAGCTAGGCAAGCGCCAAATTGCCTTTATCTGTGCCCGCGAATCAGTGGGCCCTAACCGTCTTGGGCCTGAATTGAAGAAATTATTCGGCGGAGTGTACATTGCCAACGAAGGATTTACCGAGGAAACAGCTCAAGCTGCACTTGATGCCGGAGAGGCTGATGCCATTTGTTTTGGTAAGCTTTTTATCGCTAATCCTGACCTTCCCAAACGCTTTGCAGAAAATGCGCCGCTCAATACTCCTGACCCCAAAACCTTTTATGCATCAGGCAAAGAAGGTTATATCGACTACCCAAGTTTAGTGAGTATTTAGGTTTAAACTTTTCATGAAATTACAAATTGCCATTACCAGCATGGTTTGTATGATCGTCGCAATGGGTATGGGCCGCTTTGCGTTGACCCCCCAATTGCCACATATGATTGCTGAAGGCCAGATTACCTTAACGCAAGCATCTCTTCTTGCCGCCGCAAATTTTTTAGGGTATCTTTTGGGGGCCATTGAAACAATTGGTGCTAAGCGGCATTTAATCCTTCGTTTAAAGTTAGGGTTATGGGGCAGCGGAATTATTTTAGTATTGTCTGCATTCATGCCTTTTGGTATCGTCGGTATTTATGTTAACCTGCTTTTGCGTTTTTTGGCAGGAATAGCAAGTGCCTGGACCTTGGTCTTGATTTCAACCTGGCTGCAGCATAAACTTAAAGAGGAGCATACCCTACGCACGGTCGCTTTTTCAGGCCCGGGTGTTGGGATTATGCTTACCGGAATCATTGCTTTAGGATTAGATTATTGGCATGCAAATGCCGCGATCAACTGGTTTGTTTTTGGGGTGGTGGCGCTGACTGCTGTTTTTATCATTGATAAGAATCTTCCTGACAGTTTGCCTGAATTACCGACTGAGAAAATTTTTTCTTTAAGTCCTGCTGCGTATCGACTGATCATTAGTTATACATTATGCGGTGTTGGATATGTTTTGCCCGCAACCTTTCTATCAAAATTAGCTGTTGACCAATTCCCAGGCTCTTTGATGGCCGATGCGTTTTGGCCCTTGTTTGGTTTTTCTGTAATTATAGGGATGTCATTATTGGCTTCCCATCGCAACATGAAAAATCCACAATGGTGGCTTGCGGGTATTTTTTGTGTGCAGGGGATAGGGGTTTTGGCTTGCACCTATTTACCGGGTATTGCCGGCCTTTTGATCGGGGCTTTATTTGTCGGAGGTTCTTTTTTAGCCATTTTACAATTGACCATGCGCTTAGGCAGTGAATTAGCACCAAATCATGTCCGTGCCATGACCGGCATTTTAACAACCGGTTTTGCGGTAGGGCAATTGATCGGCCCATTGCTCTCAGCTTTAAGTTCTCATCTTTACTCATCCATGGTCCCGGCCTTGCTGACAGCCGCTATTGGTTCATTCATAGCAGCATTTCTAATTTTTAATATTTAATTAATTCAAAAGTTTGATTAAGCAGAAAGCTAGAAAACTGTTATAATGTATTTATTAATTAATGAAGTAAAAAAGGGGTTGCATATGTTAGAAAATGATACCTTGGTCAAACATAAAATATTAGGATATGAAGGTCTGATTGATGGTCAGACAAGCATGAAGCTGATATTTACAGGTTCGCGGGAATGTAAAACTCAATACCGCATTAAGGTCCTAGGGCAAGACAAGCGTTTTATTGCTCCCAAGGAAGACCTCGAAGTTGGTAGTAAAGAAAAAGAAAAGCAAATGCAAAGCATGTTTAGAAAATTACGTCTCAAAGCTAGGGTGAAAGTTGTCAAGGTGCGTTAGTTCGATCCTTGCCATTTTTTTTCTTGGCCTTCTTGTTTATTCCAACACATTCTTTTGTTCTTTTCATTTTGATGATGATGCTTACATCGTCAATTGTTTTGCCATCCGTAATATCCATCATCTCCTTGATATATGGAATGTTTGTCCCTGCCGTTTTGTAACTTTTTTGTCTCTTGCCTTTAATTACCATTTCAATCATTTAAATGTTTTTGGGTATCATCTTTTTAATTTTGCCATCCATATTGGCACGGCGCTTTTGGTTTGGTGGCTGTGCCTCTTGACTTTTTTGACCCCTACATTAAAAAAAGAGAAGATAAGCCAAAGTGCTGATGTTATTTCGTTATTCACCGCTTTGATTTTTGTCAGTCATCCAGTGCAAATTGAGGCTGTCACCTATATCTGGCAGAGGGCAGCTTCCATGACAGCGTTCTTTTATCTAGCATCACTATGTTTCTATATAAAATCAAGGTTGCTTGAAAATGAGAAGAATGAATCGCATAAAATTTATTATGCCATTTCCATCGTCGTAGCTTTACTTGCAGTTTTTACTAAGGAAAATGCGATTACCTTGCCATTGATGATCTTGCTTTATGAATTTGTTTTTTTGAAGACTGGCAAAAATATTGATTGGATCCATCTTTATCCCTTTTGGATCATTTTATTCATTATCCCTCAAACCATGGTGATGACCAGGACCAGCAGGTTAGGGGAGATTCAGTCCATTGTTTCGGGACCGAGTGGAATATCTCCTATGGAATATATGACGACCCAATTTAGAGTGATTATCACCTATATGCGTTTGTGCATCTTGCCAGTTCATTTAAATCTTGATTATGACTATCCCATCTATAAAAGTTTTTTTGAGATCCCTGTGGTGCTAAGTTTTGTGCTTATTGCGGGTGTTCTTTATGGGGCCCGTCAAATTTTTGCTCGTTATAGAATCATTTCCTTCTCAATTTTTTGGTTCTTTTTGACCTTGCTTCCTGAATCGAGCCTATTGCCTCAAACGGATGTGATTTTTGAACATCGGCTTTACTTGCCGTTGGTTGGGTATTGTCTTTTGTTAAGCTGTGGCCTTTATTATCTGACACCTAAGAAAGTGATGATAGGTATTTTGTCCGTTGTCCTGGCATTCAATTCATTGCTGACATTTGAGCGCAACAAGGTCTGGAAGAATGAATTGACCCTATGGAGCGACGTTGTCAAAAAGTCGCCTCATAAAGCGCGGCCGTATATCAATCGCGGCTGGGCGTTTTACAATCGAGGGGATGACAAAGAAGCTAATGAGGATTTTGATCGGGCCATCCAAATCAGCCCTGAATTTATTTATCCCTATGATGATAAAGGATTGATTGATGCCAGGGAAGGAAGAATGGCTGATGCTATCTTAGAATATAATCAGTCGATCAAGATCAATCCTTATTATGCCAAGGTTTACTATCATCGTGGCCTTGCCTTTTTGGTTGAGAAGAACAATTCCAAGGCCATTTTGGACTTCAATAAAGCCATAGAGTTAGACCCTTTGTATCTTGATGCCTACAAAGCCCGCGGCACTCCAGCAGATCTTCTTAAAGCCCATCAAATTGACCCAGATTCCTGATTTGCTTTTCGATCAAATATAGTGTATCCTTTAAATGGGTGAGAGATTGATTAGGATTTAAGTATTTCCTACCACATAGATCTGCCAGCTCATCTAACGCAGGTCAAAATTCCAATAGAAAATTTTGAAGTTGTTTTTAGCCCAAGGGGGTTTTATATGGAACAGAGACCTGTGGAAGATTTGAACATACTTGTTGTTGATGATGATAAAGATACGCGCGAGAGGCTTTCTAATATCCTCACACGCCGCGGTTATAAGGTTTTCTTGGCTGAAGATGGTATCGAAGGCCTTGAATTAGCCAGGCATAATGTCATTGATGTGATTTTTTGCGATCTGATCATGCCGCATATGGATGGTTTGGAATTTTTAAGCAAGATCCGCGAATATACCTTGAAGGCTGAAGTGATCATTGTCTCTGGGCTTCCCACGGTTGAGGCTTTGGCTGAATCAGTTGAAAAGAATGTGGTTGAGTTTTTGATCAAGCCCTTGACCATTGAAGACATTTTTATCAGCTTGAATAAAGCCAAAAAACGTCTGCAGGATAAGCGTACGACCTTTAATTCGGCCCTTTCACGCATGCGCTTAAACCAGATTTTGTAAGGATAACAGCCATAGTTGTCCTTGATTTTTCCTTCCAAACGCAGTAATCTTAAACTTAATCACTGTATTTCATTTGTAATTGCCAAACTTTAGGAAATTCAGGATAGTATTCGCCTTTTGGCCCCACAAAACCTTCTCCGGATTTTTTGATAATCACGGTGTTGAATCCTCCGGTACGATTGGGGATATTGACAGCATATTCACCGGGGATAGGTGTTTGGGGCATGATGGGCGGCGGAAGGCCTGGTGGTGGAGGCACTGCAGATAAGACCATATCTGAGGGATAAAGGTCTTCTACGTGAGAACCAGGATAACTCGGAGAACCAACAGCATAGTAATTATCAACATATTCTGAATAAGGACGATCGCGACCGCTTCCGTACCAATCCCAGCCATGGTCATTGGCCCATGAAGGACAAGAGAGGCTCAAGAATAAGCAAATTACTAAAATTATTTTCTTTATCTTTGTAATCATAGTAATCTATCATAACAAATTGTCGGTATAGATGGAAGACAAAGCAAAGGAGAACCATGAAGCAGACCACAAACAATGAAGGTGAAATTTTAAGATTGATTGACAAGATGCAGGTACAGCTTTTTGCCATTGATCAAAAGCTCAATAACATCATGAACCGGTTAAATCCTGATGGCAAGCCCTTACCTAGCATGCCTGTGCTCAGTGCACCGGCCGCACCAAAACCTCAACATCAATCGAACCCGAAAATAATGTATCAAATTATTTGTGCAGATTGTAAAAAGACAAGTGAGCTCCCCTTTAAACCTTCAGGCGACAGGCCAGTATATTGCAAAGAGTGTTTTTCAAAGCGACGCTCAGGCCATGCGCCTAAAACGGCAGTTGTAGAAAGTCTAAAAGAAGTTCCAGTGCAGAATAAGGTCATTAAAGCTGAAGCTCCGATTGAGACCAAGCCTAAAAAAGCTGCTAAAAAGAAGGCTGTTGTCAAAAAGCCTGCAGTCAAAAAGAAGGTTACGCCAAAGAAAAAATAACGGAGGTTAAAATGCAGAAAAGACTTTTGTTGGCATTTTTATTGAGTGCGTTTATTGTCCCGGTTAAAGTGTTTGCGGATGTGAACATGAAGCCCCAAACACCGGCGGAATGGCGGGATTATCTGCGTTTTAGACGGGACCAAACCCTGGATGAACTTTATAAATTACAGCCTCAGGCCCGTCATGAAATTGAAAATGCTAAAGGGTACGCTACCTTTACCAGTTTGAACGTGAATTTGATTTTTGCCAGCATGACAGCTGGTCGCGGCATTGTTCATGAAAATGAGGTTTTTGGCGGCAAAGATACCTTTATGCGCATGGCGCAGGGCGGGATAGGCTTGGGGTTAGGCGTCAAGGATTTCCGCGCAGTATTTATCTTTGATAACAAACAAGTTCTGGACCAATTCATCAATAGCGGTTGGGCTTTTGGTGGAGAGTCCGATGCAGCTTTTAAAGGTGGAGACACAGGAGCTGCTATGAGTGGCGCCATTGCCATTGCACCGGGCTTGAGGATCTACCAATTGACCCAAAGTGGCCTGGCCTTGCAAGCCACGGTGCACGGCACCAAATATTGGAAAGATAACTACGTTAACGATGGTAATTAATTTTATTTTTTTCTTAAGTTTTATCATCGCTTTAGGTTTCACATCAAGAGGCTGCGCCGACATGGTGCCGCATGCCGTGGAAAAGGCCTTTGGTTCTCATAATTATCAAAGGTTAGATATTTATCCACAGCCAGGTTTGCACAATGCTCCCATGCTGCTTTATGTGCACGGCGGCGTTTGGACCCTTTTTGATAAAAGTGATATCAATGAATTACCTGATTTTTCAAAACAGCATGGTTTTTTACTTGCTTCGACTAATTATCGCCTGGGGGCAGGGGCTGGCAAGGCTGCCGAAGATGTGGCTGATGCGGTTGATTGGATGCTCAAAAATGGTCCCAGTTATGGTGGAGATCCCAAAAAACTTTATCTGATGGGATGGTCTTCAGGGGGAAATACAGTGTCCTTGGTAACTGTTGATCCGCAGTATTTAAAACCGTACGGTAAGAGCAGTGCCGATATAGCAGGGGTCATTGGTCTTGATGGTGCAGGGTATAATGCAGCTTCTCAAATCCATAATTTTTATGTTGTGTTAAGGGCTCCGGTATTTGCGATGTGGCTTGTTGCTTTTGGTACCCATGCGGCAGCGCTTTCGCCGACGCTACTTGTGCACAAGGATGACCATTACCCGCCCTTTTTGTTGATTTACACTTTTCATCCTGGTGGGAGATATTTTACTGAGGAGTTTGCAAAAAAACTTAAAGAGACTGGCGATGCTGTTGCGGTGATTCCGGCACAGGGCAGGACACACGAAGGGGTAATTTCTTATTTAGATCGCAAGGGGGATGTGTCTGGTCAACGAATTGCCAACTTTATTGCTACAGGAAAGCCTTAATGTCG
>Ga0206857_1058_pt1 | contig 25145 bp, 29 predicted proteins | sample Alteio_BWOrgCont_49_FD_152865 | JGI IMG/M metagenome (GOLD analysis project Ga0206857, IMG submission 152865) | Enriched cells from forest soil in Barre Woods Harvard Forest LTER site, Petersham, Massachusetts, United States -... | ecosystem: Environmental > Terrestrial > Soil > Temperate forest >...
CATTTTCCGGGTGTCGACCATCCACCCAATAAATTGGCTGATTCTGAAACCTTAAATGAATACACTCCAAGATTCGGAATATTTTCTTCTAAAGCGATGACAAATCCCTGATCATTCTGCGCTACACTTGAATTAAAAAAAGGCGCGCCAACATCCGAAGTGAAAACAATTTGAGGCACACTCCAACTCACAAGATCAGATGTGTAAGTGACAACCAGATGATTTTGCCCTGTAGATTTCTCTGGGCCAGTAAAAATTTGATCCGAGCCAAAAACATAGAGCTTACCATTTGAAACAATGCCCGAGATAAAAGACACATTGGCTGGCCCTGTATATATGGTGAAAAGTCCATTATATAAATTGAAATGCGGAGCTCCTTGATCATCAGAACCGCGAGGTGCAGACAGATACATCAGCTGGTTCTGCCAAACAAAAGGAAAGCCCTCTCCATCTATTGGCAGCAGCTCACCGAAATCGATACTGGACAGCGAAACCTCTGCTTGTGAATACTGAGAACTCGCGTTTATTGCTACACCTGAGTCATCATTTTGGCTGCAAGCGATAAATAGGCAGCTGCAGGCAATAAAAATGCTCATTGACACAGCTTTATTTTGCATTTCGTTTTCGCTTGTCAACTCGTGAAATATCAACCTTCAGCGTTCCCGAAAATAACTGAGTTAAAATTTCGTCAGCTACGTCTTCAGCTCTGATATCAGGCTCACCATAAGCCAGCGCGTGAGTTGATATATTGAGAGCCTCGGCCAAGCGCCTCAAAGTATCCAAATTCACCGTCGCAGACTCCTTTTTTGCTCTCAAAATTGAGCTGAGTGTGCTCTTTGCGACAACTGCCTTTTTTGACAATTGTGCTTGATTGAGATTTTGCTTTTTCATTTGAGCTAAAATATTTTCCTTGAGTCCCACAAAAATCTCCTCGGAACTTTTTTAAATTTTGCAGATACTCAAACGAAACTTCGTATTCTTTGCGTGAAGTTTCGAACTAAATTATTTATTGATGATTTTAAAACTGCCTCCGAACGTTAATTCACTTCTGCTGTTCAGAGTTTCGTCCTAGACAAAATGACCAGAAACCTGAAATCGCAGCAGACGAATAAACGCCTCGATGCAAGAGTGAGACACTCTTGCCTAGGGCTATAGACTATTTTGAGAACTAATGAGGTTCGAAGTTCCGGAGACGACCCTATAAAATCAGAAACTAGTCACCTAAATTATTGATGGGTCAATTCAGAAATGATGTGGCTGTTTTTGGCTGTATATAACTGTTCAACCTTTCGATAGGACAGGACAATCAAAGTCTACAAAGAGATCACTTAGAAGTGACGTCCGCACGTTTTGCTTTAATTAAGCTTTCTATTTTTTCACTTCTGGCTTCGCTCAAGCCAAAAAATTCGATACCTATGCCTGGAGGGGTATTGTTAATTGATTGAAAGGATATCCATTTGACAATACCAGTGGCACCCATCCAGGTATCCTCGTCGTCAAAGAAAAGATCAAAGCCAACCGGGTCGCAAACTTGTGGAAAATGATCTTTCAAAGACACAAATATGCCGTTCTCATAGAGATTGATCGCACGAGTCTCAAAGCTGAGATGCTCTCCCTTAAATTTTATATTGGCCTTAAGATCAGTGCAAATGGAGCCTGAAAGCGAGCTCAAGGCCTCGCCCTGAGCAACAACTAATTTCATAACAGCATCGACAAGTGTTTTTCGATCAAAGGGTTTACTAAACAGTGCATCGGCACCTTTTGAGCGCGCACTCTCAGAGGTAATATCAGAATAGCCTGTCATTAACATGACGATGGGCAGATTCGGATTGATGCTCTTAACACGAGCCAAGAGTTCGATCCCATTCACTTCTGGCATAATAATATCTGAAATGACCACGTCGATACGAAGTTTAGATAAAATTTCAAGAGCCTCTCTACCGTTTGCAGCCGAAGAAACCAAAAAGCCCTTTCTCTGAAACTCAAAAACAATGGCATCACGAAAGACTTCTTCGTCCTCAACTACCAATACGCGAGTTTTTTGTATCAATTCTTTGACAGTCATCTAAGACCCCGCTGCACTTTGCTTGAGTGGCAATTCAACTATGAAACAAGTATTCATGGATTCTGTATCTACGGAGATACTACCGCCATGAGATTCGACAAGCCCTTTTGAGATGCTCAGACCTAAACCTGTACCCTTACCAATTCCCTTGGTGGTAAAAAATGGCTGAAATAATTTATCCGCCGTTTCTTTAGGAATCCCACTTCCCGAATCAACAACCTTTATTTTGACTGATGTCTCATTAGACTGAGCACTCAACTTCACCCATCTTTCACTTTGTTTTTCGATGGCATCACATGAATTATTGAGAAGATTTAAAATAACTTGAGAAATTTGTGTCGACCGACAGTCAATCATCAAAAGCTCTGAACAAGGCTCCTGAATGAAGTTGACCCCGGCATTCTTGAATTTTTCTCTACAGAGACTCAGGGTATTTTCGAAGATCTCCCTTAAAGACCTCGCTTCAAAATTATCTTTGCTACTGTCGCGAGAAAAACTTCGCAGGCCCTGAACAATTTCACCAATTTTTCGAGCTGTTTTTTCAATATTCCCCAAGAGCTTCATGATGAATTCACGTTCGAGAGGCTCCTCTTGTAATAATTCTTGAAGTTGGCTGGAAATAAGGGTGATCACACCCAGCGGAGTATTAATCTCGTGTGCGATGCCGCCTGCCATTTCGCCCAAGGCAGACATTTTGGCAGCATTTACCAACTTGGCCTCGGCCTCAAAAAGCTGCTGGGTGCGTAGCTCTACCCGATCCTTAAGACTGACCGTGAGATCACGCAATTCTTTCTCTACGAGAACAAGCCGCATAAATACTTTTACCTTAGCGGCCAGTTCTTCTGGCACAAAGGGTTTGGTCATATAGTCGTCAGCACCTGCTTCATAGCCCTTGAGTCTCTCCTCAAGAATGGCCCGACCAGAAACCAAAATTATTTTGACGAATTCAAGGCGAGGATTTTTGCGCACTTGGCGGCAAACTTCATAACCGTCTATTCCTGGCATCATGATATCGAGCAAAATCACATCCGGAGTATCGGTCTTTAAAATTTCTAGGGCCTCTTCACCCGTGGCAGCAGTGATCATGTCCCACTCATTATTTAAGCCTAAAGTCAGAATTTTTAAATTTCTCGGCTCATCATCAACCGCCAGAATTTTCTGTTTTTTACTCACAATTCAATACCTCTTGTCTTTCAAACTGCTGTCGATGTCACAATATGAGTTTTGACTCTCTCGACTGGAATTTTAAAAATGAACTTCGTATGACCATCATCTCGGCTTTCAGCCCATATTCTACCTTGATGCTGTTCTATAATTTCTTTGCAAATGGCCAGCCCCAAACCTGTTCCTCCAGCTCCTGACCTCGTCTTACTGCTTTGTACAAACTTATCGAAAATACTTGATAACTCTTTTGGCGGAATGCCTTTTCCAATATTTGAAATTTCGCAAACCAAATAATCAGATTCAATTTTGGCTAGCAAAGAAATTTCGGATCCTGCATTCGAAAATTTAATCGCGTTGGTCAGAATATTGCGAACCACCTGTGCAATACGTCTGGTATCAAAAACAGCATTCAATTCTTGATCCGCCTCAGACAAAATATTGAATTTGAGATTCTTTTCTTTTGCAAAGGCATCTTGCTCGAGCATAATTTGCTGGCAAACCAAGGTGAAGTCCGCGAGCTCCATGGCATAAGCCATTTTTCCTGCTTCGAGCTTGGCAAGGTCCAATAGGTCGTCGAGTAAACTCATCAAGCGACTGCCGCTATCAAAAATCTCTTGAAAGTAAGAAGCAAAATTTTGAAAGGCTTGGTCTTTGGTATCACGAAGGCCAAAACGTGCAAAACTGAGAACGCCGTGCATGGGCGTTCTCAACTCATGAGACATATTGGCCAAGAAAATTGACTTCGCCTGATTTGCACGTTCAGCAGCTTCTTTTTCAAAGCGCAAGTTCTCGGCCTGTTTTTTATTCGTCAGATCACGCATCGAAACAATTTTAATTGGCTCGTTTTCGACGACTGAATTTTTAACCGAAACCTCAACCGCAATCCTTGTACCATCGTCACAGATTCCGGTGGCCTCTTTGCCGTTGAGAAAATCAATATCCTTTGATAAATCAGAGATTTTTTCATGAGATGCCAAGGCAATATACGTGAAGAGGTCCTTGCCAATCGCCTCTGCCGCAGTCACACCAAAGCTGAGTTCAAAAGCAGGGTTGACCTCAGTGATTTTGGCATTTTGAATGATCAAAATACTCTCATAGCTGGCCTCCGCAAGAGTTCGCATTTTCTTCTCACTCTGCTTCAAAAAAAGATCGGCGGTCTTTTTTCGATACAAAATCCATATTAAAATGATGAGATAAAAAATAAATACCACATAAGTAATGAGCGTCGCTGTCTGTTTTTGTTTGAGCGCCTCAAGATGCTGCTGATTGTATTCTTTCAGCGCAAACCAATCCTCTGACTCTCTCGCATTTAAATTGGTCCCTAGAGCATCAACTTGATCAATCAGCTTGATGACTGGCTGCTTTTCAGAATCCTTAAGGATCACTCGCGAGCTGCCCCTCTGATTTTCATCCACAGCGGCCTGTACGATGCCCTCAAGATCTCTAATCTTTTGCAGCAATTCTTCTTCTTCTGTAGTCCTTTGATCCCGCAGCAAAAAAAAGCTGGGAACAGATTTGACAATGCCCTGCGCTCGCGCCAAGAGTTCTGGATCATTTTTAAGAACTGATGTGGCTGAAAGCACGGTCATTCTTTGCAGCAATAAATTCGCCCACAAAGTATTTCTCAAATGTTCTTGCTTGAGAATGGTTTCACCGAGAGTCTTCTCGGCAATTTCTGAAGACGAGTGAGCCTGAAAAACAAGAAAGCCGACTAAGATCATCCCAAGATAAGGCAAAAGCACAGAAACTTGATCGAATAATGTAAATAATCTTCTGAGGCGCTCCTTATTCTTAATTGATAGCATCAACGAGCCCCTACTTGAGTGTGAATAAGCTAACCGGAGAACCATCACCTGAAGTCTGACTAGAATGCTTAGCAAAATAAGCCGAAGAGACATAGCCGATCGTGTTTGCCTGAGCTTTAACACGCTCAAAGACAGCCTCATCATCTGACAAAATAGCCGGTATCCTCTCTCCGGAAAAAACCAGCATACTTCGCTGTTGTTTCAATTGAGTCTCCGTTTTATTTAAAAACTTTTCGTAAAACTCAGATCGTGATGGCTGCCCCTCTGCCTGTTCAAAGATTTCAACTTGGCGCATTTTTAATAGGCCCAAATAGAGATCCCGAATCTGTTTCTCCGTCCATTCATTCGTTTTGGAGGCATGCATGATCACCGTAACCTCAGCAAAGCTTAAAGAGGTCAAGCTCAAGACTACATAGAGGACAAGGCCTAGACAAAAGCGGAAATATAACTTACTCATATCAACCCCATCTTAAAAAACAACATTGAGACCCAATGCCACTGAGTCTGCCCAACCTACATTCGTCAAAAAAATTGCAGTACCTGTATCCTGTTGACGAAGATATTCAGCTTTTAAAACAATTGCCGGATCAAGCTGGTAATTGAGTCCAAATCCATGCGAAGTTTCGCGACCATTAAACTCTCCAGGAATATCCCAATCACCAAGAGCAAAAGTGTAATGCGGCAAAAATGCCCCGAGATGATATCCGAGCGTTCCGTAGTAAGCCTTTACTAGACAATCCGGAAAGGCTGTATTGCAGTTCAGAGTATATTCTAAATACCCCATAATATTGTGACGATCATAAGTTCCACCGATCGTTACATTATGGTTCATGCTACCAAATTCTGAACCTACAAGAGTTGAAGGAGTCGGTGGGGTTTGAAAATTTGGGCTGGTAATGACAATGCGAAACTGCGAATAAGTTGCATGCAACTTCCAACCTTCAGCTTCTAGCGAAACCACGGCTCCCTCTAAATTATTAATTTGGTAACCATTATATGCATTATTGCTTTGATCGGGCTGACCTGAGCGCGCATCACCACCGAAGAGCCTCGCCACAAATTGACTTTCACCAATTGTCTTTTGGTAGGCTAAAGAAAGACCTTCAAAAGATTTGAAAAAAACTGCCGTACGAAACTGTTCTGGCAACTCTCTCCATGGATAGGCAAGCCCAACATCCACATACTCTGCGGTCAGAGAGAAAGGATATAACTGACGTCCCACTTTCATACTAAGTCCAGTTGTCGGGTCATCATAATTCAGAAAAAACCAATCAAATTCAGGCGACCATGTGGCGGCGACATTTGCAGGCGTGATCGATCTTCGAGATGCCACGATCTGGCCGACGGCCGTCCAATCTTTTGCAAAGTGAGAGCTCATATTTAAGCCCACTTTTGTATCATTATCAAAATTGATTCCTTTATCGTCTGTCGAAGAATCTCTCGGATTTGTTGTGAGCGATTCTCGCGCGTAAACACTGGCAAAGCCATTCCACATGATCTCAGAGGCCTCAGCCAAACTCGCCCCTCCATAGACAAAATAAAAACAAAGTAACAGCCGCAGACTATTCTTCAACATTGTGCGTCTCCAGGTAAAAATAAGTAAATAAATAATTTTTACTAAATAAAGAATTATCAAAAGATGATCCCTAAATATATTCTAAGTGTCCAGAGGATTTAATTTTTAATTGACGGCTTCAAAGACCCTGGATTCTTGTCCAGCCGAAAGCTTCACATGTTCTTAACCTCTTAAACCGCGACTCAGCCGCAGCCTTGAGCTCAGGGTGTAAACTTTTTGGCCAGCAGAGGCCTGCATTAATCTGAGCTGGCGCCATGAATTGCAAACCTTAAAAGTTATGTACAAAAATCTTAAAAAAATCTCAGCCCTCTTGCTACTTTCAACTATAATGACCTCCACTAGTTTTGCCGGGGCCTGTCGAGATCTCTTTCTTGGCGATCGCGAGGAGATCCGCAACTTTCTCCAATTTGCCGTCGGTGTGCATCGAGGAGAGGGCCCCAATCAATCTGGAGCGATGGCCATTACAAAAGCAATATTTTATTCAGTAATTTTTTTATAAGTTATTGGCTGAACAGAAGTTGTTCCGGGACTACTTTTACTCGGAGCTAATACGACGAGCTTGCTCGGTATCTCAACTATAAAGACACAGCCTTTACCGGGGTTATTACGGAATGAAATCTTTCCGCGAAGCATAGACACTGCACGCTGAACAATTGTCAGTCCCAACCCCAAACCACCATGGTTTGAGTTCCCGGATACAAAGGGCTTAAAGAGACTGCTGATGATCGCAGATTCAATACCTCCGCATTCATCTTCCACTTCTATGACGACACTGGCTCCGGAGACCACTGATCGTACGGCAATATTTTTACTAGGTCCCGTATACTTGATCGCATTCTGAGTCAGATTTGCAATCACAGACAAAAGTAATTGTCGATCAGTTTCAAGTTCTATTCCTGGCTTACTGCTATTTTTCAAAGCCTGCTGTTTGCTTCTGGCTTCGCTTTGAGCGGTTAGCAAAATTTGATCCACGAGTGCGTGCAACTGAAACTTTTCAATATGAACTTCAGGATCGGCGCGCATGCGCACATCTGATAGTGAGCGATCGATGAGATTTCGCATTCGAGATAAATTCTCGTGAAGCACTTTCGCTGTACTTCCGCCTGTTCCCACCAAACCTTGTTTAATCATTTCAGCGGCGATGGTAGCGCTCGAAAGGGCATTCCTGAGCTCGTGAACAAGAAATCCTAAATGTTGGACCTCTCTCTCTTCACTCGCTTGAACACTATGATACTGAAACTCTGAGACAGCAGAGGCAATGGCAACATCAAGACATAAGTTCAACTCATTAAATTCTTGCGTTGAAATATTTGCATTTCTACGTTGGGCAAGCTCTGTGATCCCCTGGCACATGGCTCCGTAGGCATGAACAACATGCGAAAGCGTGTAATTAAGACGTAATAACTCCCTCCCGTGATCAGCGGCGGCAGTCATCATTTCATCCTTATCTGACCTATGCGTGGGGTCTTTAAGGTATTGGATAAGATAGTCAAAAAAAATTGGCAGACCACGCTTGAGCTCGACAGAAGACGGCAGTGGCCCCGCAAGCACTAAGGTTTTCTCTTCTGTTAAAGCTAAAATCTCGGTTCGATAATCTTCAAGAAATTGATATAACAATTTTTCTCCTAAGCGTTTAATTATTTGTACTAAATCGGTGCACTAATCGAGCCACTGTGATATAAGCCGAATCACAATGAAGAAACCTTCGAGCCTCATCCTTATCGTTGATGACTCCAAAGACAACCAATCTTTGCTTAAGATCTTGCTTAATTCGCATGGGCATCAAGTCTACTGTGTCTCTAATGGCAAGGAGGCCATCTGTTTGTTACAAGAACTTGATATCTTACCAGACCTTATTCTCCTCGACGCTCAAATGCCGATTATGGATGGCTATCAGTTTCGTCTACAGCAGAAAATAAATGCAAGAATTAGAGATATCCCAGTGGTCGTCATGACAGCAGACGATCATCAAGATATGAATGAAAGAATGAATTTTCCTAGTGGAGTTTTATTGAAACCACTGAATTTGAAGTTAGTTATCGACACCGTCTCAGCCCATTGTTGAATTTACTTGTACATATTCGACGCCAAAAATACGCCAATAAAACTTTATCTACTCAACTTTAATGTGACAGGAGTTTGATTTTTGGGATGAGGATCAGTTCCAAAAATAAGTGGATAGGCCACCACAGTAATCAGAAAAACCGCCAGCACAATAAGAGCAATTCGATGCAATAGTTTTTGACTCATAAAATATCCTCTTTGAAAAATTTTAAATCATATACCGGAACGAACGAAGAGTTCGGCAGACTATCGACCTCACTCTTCGTAAATTACATAAACTATAGCGATGTTGCCGGCTCTGGCTGAATGCGCACATCGACCCGACGATTCTCGGCACGCCCTACTGAAGTTTTATTTGAAGTAAGAGGCTTCTGATAGTCATAGCCAATTGCTGTAATTTTGCCCGCAGCTGTTGCCTGATTCGCAATAAAATATTCTCTGACCGCTTCGGCGCGAGCCACAGATAACTTTTCATTTGCTTCTTTGCCACCCACCGAATCTGTATGCCCTTCGATCACTACCGAGCATCCACTAAAGCTTTTAATAATCTTTTCGACCTTGGCAAGTAAAGAAAAGTTAGATGCCCTGAGGTTTGCCTTGGCCTTCGGAAACTCAATCGTCTTGAGACGAATTACGAGATCGTCACCTTGCTTATAAACTTCTGCTTCGCTTTCCTTAAATTCAGCACGTGCCGACTCATATTTTTGATCTAGATCTTTTTTAGCTGCCGCCTTCTCGCTAGTCACTTGAAGCGCCAACGCCGCCCCATTGAGCTCGTTGTCTTTACCCTGAATCACCGAGTCCCTTTTTAGGATCTCAGAGTTTTTTCTATTCAACTCAGAGTCCTTTTTCTCAAGCTCAGATTGCTGAGTAGATACAAGGCCCTGTTCGCTCTCCATTTGCAAAGCAAGCTCTTCAGCAGAAATCTTTTTATCTGATTTCGAGGCGCGCGTGATTTTAAGAAGATGATTGGCGCTTGCAAGAGCATCATCCGCGTGAATTTTAACCTCAGAATTATGACGGTTGGCCGTAATATATGCCTCAGCATCCTTATAGGATTTCTCGGCAATTGCTAAGCTTCGGGGAGCCGAGCTTTTTGCTCCTTCTGCTATCGATTGATCAATAAGGCCGCGAGCATCTTGCAGATTGGTCGCTTTGATGGTGTTGAGTTCTAAAACTAAATATTGGTTTTGCAAGCTTGAACGATCCTTGGTCGCAGGAGACAAATCGTTCTTTTCTAAGCTCTTCGTGACCCCACTCAGATTTTTATCGGCAGCTGCAAATTCTTTATCAAAGCGCTTGGGGGAGCCAGCAACAATTGCTTGTTTCCGAGCGATGATCACATCATCAATATTTGCATGAGCAAGATCTGCTACAGAAAGAGCTTGTTGCAAATAAGCACGAGCTTTAGCCACCTCATGAAGAGTCTTTGCAGAGTCCTTTTGCTGATCTAAATCAGATTTTGCATCTTTCATAGAACTTTGAGCTTCGGCATAATTGACTGGCGATAAAATACCCACTTGGTTTTGGTCGGCTGCCGACATATCTGTATCAAGCTTTTGAATTTCTTCACTCGGACTTGCAGTATCTGCATATTCTCGCAGGGGGGGAGTATGACTACAACCCATCAGCACTAATATTGTAGCTGCAGCAACAGCGCCCACCTTATAATTGAAAAGCATCATCTTCGACTCCTTGTAAGTTTTTTTATTATGCGAACTCAAGTGTTCCGCTGCAGTTTCGAAGCCTGCCAAATCGATGGCCGCGAATCTCAAGCTTTGCAAAAACACCTTTTCGCCCCATTGGGTGAATAAGCCCCCAAAACGAGGGTCCAGCAGGACCTAATAAGAGTGTGATAAAATCTCATCGACAAGCTTAATATCGATTTCTGGATTCCAGCTCCTCCGCACGAGCTTTTTAGAATCTGGAATCGTCGTAATATAGTCTGGATGATCCCGGCGAGAGTCTATTCCTGTTGGGCCTTTGATCCAATAGCCGGCCTTCACAACGAGATCACCACTCGAGTTTTTTGTTCCCGTTAAGACATAGTTGTACTCACGACTTGCAACTCTAGTTCCTACAAATGATCTATTATCAGAGGCAACCTGCTCTGCAGAGAACAACCAGGCTCTCACGAAAACAGAGTTGGGCTCGCCGGGAATCGCTGCGATCGTATAGTTTGCTTTGAAAACCGGGACATTCCAAACTTCAATCCCGGGGTCATGATCCATAATGAAGGCCTGTTTTCGCTCGAAGAGCTGAACTTCCAAAAAGCGATGGAATTGATCTGGAAATATATCTGGAAATACCCAGCCATTGATGTCACCAGTAAATTTTTGTCCATAATATTTAAAAGCGGTGTCGTCTACAGCTTCGTAAGTTTTGAGTAAGAGCGCCTTCAAATCCACCACTTCAAAAGTGACGCTTTTATTCCATCCACGGATAGTCATGGTAACGGCATGCTTTGGCTCGGGTACACTTATGGAGGCAATTGACCAAGCATCACAAAGACCCTCCCAAGCTAATGCATTTGGTTTGTACGATTGTCGCTCAAAATCGGCTGCAGATCCAAGTTTAGGATCTCTGGATTTACGAACCAGATCATACTTATTAAGTGTCGCCATATTCCCAGACCCATTATCCTCAAACAGACTTTTTTCTTTTTGAGGAAACCACCATGATGACCATGGCACAATACTCGCTACAGCCAGCTCAGATTTAAACGGCAATTTATTTAAGTGAATTGTACTTACACCAAATTCGGTGGTGACGGCGGTCAAAGCCGGGTCATTTAAAAGATCAGAGTTCTCAAATCCCAAAGTTCGCATAATGTCGCCCGACTCTTTGACATTGTCAGCCTCTGATTTTGAATCATTCAATGCGGGCTTATCCGGAGTGAACAAAGAACTGTTTTCGCAAGCCACCAAAGTACAAAATGCAAACAGAATTAAAAATAATCTCATCTTTCACCTGACTCAAAATAAGGTTTTAAAATCGAATACGACCTCACCATTTTTTTAAGTTGGTGAGGTCACGAAAAACATAAATTCTTAAAGCTCAGAGTTATCTGTCAAAGAAATGATGTTTTTTGGCGTGTCTCTCGTCACGTTCAATATTGTCATCATAAGGGCGCTTTTCATCATAAACTGTAATACTAGTTACTGCAGGCGCCTCACTAGCTGGCGCTCCGCAGAGGCTGAAGGTTTTGCCAGTATCTTGTGAATTCACCACACTGGCATTGGCAAGTCTTAACGAATCAATGGCCGCAGTACAATAGTCAGTGGCCGTGCCGGTGTATGCGATGATATCCGCACAGCTCATAGCTTGAACAGACTCCACCGTTTCTGCAACTTGCTTAAATTGACCACACTGTGCAACTTCTGGAGCCGCCTGAACAGCGACCGTCAATGGAGTCACCGTGAATTTATCAGAAATCAGAGACGCTGTAACCTGACGAGTCGTTGCAAGAGAATAACTCCCTTGAACATCTGGCACCCATCTATAGACAAGGTCTCTGCAGGACACTTGAATATTTGTTGGGGCAATTTGATTGTGAAATTTGACGGGACTCTGGCAGGCCGCCTTCATTTCTTCGAATTTTGCACTTGCAAAGTGAGCATCGTTTGCGAATGCCGTACCGGTGAAAGAGAGTGTAAGAGCTAATAACAGATTTTTCATATTGGCTTCCTTTTGGTTTGTTGTTGTTCGGGCATGTACCTCAGGTTAGCAATCCTAAAGCCAACTTTTTTTGACTCCGTCAAATAATCAACTGTCGATTTTTATTGAATAATTTATTTTTTAATTTTTCTGTTTGCTCAGATCTGTCGTGGTGTAATTCCCGCATCAAGGGATTTTCGCCTCAAATAAAAATCTTTGTTCTCTGTGAGAAGTACAAATTTGATTCAACAAAAAATAACACCTCTTCGGCATTTGCTAAAAAATATAGCCACCATAGGACTTCAAGAGACTTTTTTCGTAAGACGGTACGTTCATTGCAGTTCCAGCCTCGAGCGAGCATTCAAACAATATAGTTTAAGGAGAGTTTTATGAAAAAATCATTTCTGATGTCATGCGGAAAAGCATTGTTGATAGTCATGACAATCGGCATGAGCCTTGCGGCCAAAGCAATAGATGACGCTGATCAGACATCAACAGAGTCTGCTAAGATCTTACAGCCCAATTATTTAAGTTACGATCGCTTAGGCGTTGGCATCAAATGGGGCACACTCACTGGCGTGAGTGCGAAATATTGGGCTGATGATTTTCAAGCCGTCGAAGTAACGGCCGCCTTTGCAGACTCAAATACCGTCGTCGGAATTGATTATCTTTGGAACTTTCGTGGCGCTGTTGCAAGTCTCTCAAAATTTAATGGTGCCGACAATTTTATTCCCTTTGTTGGCGTGGGTCTGCTCTCAAGTTTCGGAACGAACCCATCAAACACTCGTATCTTCAATCACGACACCGACAACTTCAATCTTGCAGCTCGCGTCCCCCTTGGAATTGAATACCTTCCCAGCTCAGTTCATCTCGGTATTTTTGGCGAAATTGGTCTAGGCCTAGGCTTTGTCACAACCTCATATACATTCGCTACCGCAGACCTTGGGGCGAGATACTATTTCTGATCTTAAAAAACACAAAGGCTCCTTTTTTTTGTGAAGAAGGAGCCTTATATTTTGTCAGCACGGAGATCTCATCTTAATTATGCCGTAGGTCGCTTCAGCGATATTCAAACACAGAGAATCAACATATGCTTAAGACCGAGGCGATCAAATCAGTGGAGACAGCTTTGGTAAATAATTTTATATTTTCTTATTGAAATTAGAACAATCCGTCTCATTTTGATTGTAATTCATGAGAATGAGCCCTAACTGGTCAAGCATAGTACACTACACAACACCTTATCGGGAGACAGCAATAACGATGACCAATGAACAATCTCAACCAAGAGTTCTTGTTGTGGATGATGATTTCGATTCATTTATGTACTTGAAGGTGAAGCTAGATGGTTTTGTCTCAAGTATTGAACATTGTCCTTGCCCAGCGCGCGCCATCGATCTCCTAAAGGTTCCTGCTAAGCTTTCAGAATTTGACCTCATCTTATGTGACCTACAAATGCCTCGAATGAGTGGGCTCGAGTTTATTGCTCAGCTAAAGGCCTTCAGTGATATCTCCGTTATTTTAATGACTGCTTTTTCAACTCTTGAAACTGCGGTCGAAGCACTTCGAATCGGCGCTGACGATTATGTCACCAAGCCACTCAGCATTGCTGAACTTAAGACAACCATTGAACGCATCCTCCTGTTGAAAAAGTCGAAGAATCAAGACCCGAGCGAACTCCGCGTTGAACTCAACAATAAAATCATTGGTACAAATGCTGAGATGATCAAGATATTGCAGACGATTAAAAAACTCTCATATGCCAATGTGAATATGATTCTTTTAGGAGAAACTGGCACCGGCAAGGAAGTCATCGCCCAACACATTCACGACAGTGGCCTTCGTGCAAAAATGCCCTTTATCGCCATCAATTGCACTTCCATTCCAGAAAATTTACTTGAGAGTGAGCTCTTTGGCCATGCCAAGGGTGCATTTACTGGAGCCATCAATAAACGAAAGGGACTGGTTGAAGCCGCCGCCGGTGGCACCCTCTTTCTTGACGAGATTGGCGATATGCCGATGGGCTTACAGGGCAAACTTTTACGCCTGATTCAAGAACGCGAGTTCAAACCCGTCGGGCAAAATCAATCCATCAATGCCGATATCCAAATAATTGCGGCAACCCACAGAGATCTTAAAAAGTCTTGCGCTGAAGGAAATTTTCGACATGATTTGTATTACCGACTTAATGTTGTCAGCTTACACATTCCTCCCCTTAAAAAACGTCTAGATGATATTCCTCTTTTGGTGACCCATTTCATGAAGAAATTTTCAAAGCTCAATCGCCGAATTAGCGGCATTACACCGGCGGCGATCTTGAAGCTTCAAGCTTATGAATGGCCGGGAAATATTCGCGAACTCGAAAACTGTATCGAACGAGCCCTCCTGCTAGCAAATGGTCCGATGATTAGAGAAGATGAAATCGATATTTCGCAGACTGAGGCGGCAACGACAGATTCTTCGGCCAGTGCATTCAGCGAAGTTAATTCTATGGAGGCCACGACTAACCTTTTCAACAGTGGTCTCACACTGCATGAAATTGAAAATAAATATGTCGAGCATATCTTGAAAAAGGTCCATGGAAAAAAAGAAGTGGCGGCAAAGCTACTGGCAATAGATCGAAAAACGCTGTATCGCAAAGTTCAAGAAATCGACAAAAATGGCCTAAGTTAAGGCCAGGAGTTTTGCATGAGCGACTTTCATCAAAAACCAAATCAATTGTGTGAAGCTCCCCTTGCCGAAGTCGATTCGATCTTAACAGGACTTCTTCCCGCATTTTTAAAAAATCGTAGAACTAATTTGAATGAGCTCCAAGAGGCCTTTATCAAAAGAGATTATCTAAAAATTCAAAAAATTGGCCATATATTAAAAGGTATTTCGGGGAGTTATGGTTTCTCCATCATGGGCATATATGGCTCTCAAATTGAAGAGGCCGCCTCACATGAGGATCTTTCTGGAATTCAGCGTGAGATCAGTTCCATCAAGGACTATCTCAATAAAGTTCAAATAAAATTTATTTAAAAGAACCTCCTGTGGAAGTTCGCCCCTTGAGTAAACCAGTTTAGTCACAGAATGCCAATAGAACACAATTGATTTGATTTCAATTTGGCATTTGTTTTGCTCTCACCAAGTCTCATAACATAAAATGGAGAACGCAAGTGGCAGACTCACAAGCGCAAAGCCCTAATAAGATTTTGATCATTGATGATCATCCAGAATCTGTCATACCCTTACGAATTTATCTTAAAAAAAATGGTTATATTACTAAAACCGTCTGCAATGGGTATGATGGCATTATTCAGCTTTCGACAAAAATTTATGACTTTGTCATTCTTGATTGGCTCATGCCAGAAATCGGCGGCATGCAAACACTTATTGAAGCCGATCGATGTTTCACAATGGACCCAGTAGTTAATGTAAATTGGCTGCACTGCTTTCAGATTCCCGTCGTCATTTACACCGCACATATGATGTATTTGAATCGGATCAAGGAACTCGATCATTTTAAAATTGTGAATATGTTTAACAAAAGTCAGTCAGCCAAAGGCATCAGTGACGAGATCCATCGAAGTCTCCAAGCTCTTGCAAGAGATGCCCGCATTCATCCCAGAACCCTGATCATCAATTAGCACACCAGATGATGGATTCTAGTGACGCCGAGAGCTTAAGCGCCTTTTTGTTTTAGCCAAGATGCTTCTGCTTTTCAGTCTGGTGGTGGCAAGTGCTTTGGAGTTTTTTCTTAACGACTCTGGCGCTCGAGAGGACCGTTTTGCTGCTAGCTTTTTCTCACTGCTTTGAATCCAAGAGCGATATGCCGGAACCTTTGTGTACACAACCTGATGCCGACAATCATCCGGAGCACGATTGGGATAGCCCCGATTGGTAACTCCTGCCAAAACCATTTTATTCCCACGCCTCAGAAATGCGGGACCACCAGAGTCTCCATGACAGGCTCCGCGCCCATGCGACTGATCTAGAATCATTTCGCTTTTACCAGGACGATTTTTGAGAATTGGAACTTGTGTTTCTCGTAGTTCTCCCGCACCTGTCTTCTTTTGTGCGTCTGAAATGCCGTAGCCTGCAAGAGTGACCTCGGAGCCCGCATGAATTTCCTGATCAGAGCCCACAGCCGAAATGGTTTTATATCCCTTTGGGAGCCCGCCACGAAATTTTACAAGTGCAATATCGCCCTGATCCATTCCTTTTCCGGCATGTGTTTTCCATTTTGGATTAATGGCAACCGCATCTGCCTGACGATGTGGAGCTGAGGGCGAATGGAGATTGGGCCCAAAGATAAGACTTGGTTCGGTTTGACTATTTGAAATGCAATGAGCCGCCGTGAGAGCCATATCCCTGCGAACAAGCGTTCCAGTACAAAGCGAGCCCGACTTGCCATCAGGAGAGGGATCGAAAATGCCGACCGTTGAGGCTTGAATTGGATCCTGACTGTTTACAGACTCTCCGCCAACAATATAATTCTCCGCCCGTACCTGCGAACTGAGCAAAATCAATCCAATAGCAACTTTTAAGACTGCAGAATTTGTCATATCAACTCCTTTAAGTTAAAAACTGCAGTCTTGCTTTGCAAAGCTAAGGGCCGTTTCAAAACATATTAAATGGATTTTGAGTGGTTTGAAGTCCGAAAAAAAAGCAACGTCGTCGCCTCGACACTTACAAAAAAAGATAATTTTTAAATTGAGTAGTACGAACTATTCAAAAAATTCGACGTCGCCGATGGAGTCCAAATCGAAAAATGCAGGTAAAAAGATTTCTTTCATAAAATTTCTATCCAAGAACTCAAGAATAATTGAGCATTGAATTCGCTGATCTTGAGTTTGCAACTGCCAGTGATCTTCGAAAGCGGCAGAAGCCGGATTGGGTGCAAAGAAATGAGCATCCTGACCACGCGTGACCAAAGGGTAACTCGTTTTTGCATAACCCGATTGATCTTCGATAGACTGCTTCACGGCCCCTATCAATTGGTTTCCGTATTCTCTCATAAAATCATTGATGGCTGTAATACTTAACTCAGAAGGCGCGCCGCCTCGACATCGATTTGCAAAATTTCTGGCATCGGCGTCGCAATAATGAATCTTTATCGTGAGGCGAAAGCAATTTGACTGCGCAAAAACTACGACCATCCAGTTATCTTTGGTTTCTGCGCCCGGTCCTTTTGATAGTTTTTCGACACTGATATCATTGGCCCGAATCAAATGCGCAAGACGAAATCTCGATACCTCTTGGCAGAAAGACGAGAAGGTTGACGAATAAATTATATTATTCAAATTACGAGGGTCTTTAGTCATGCTATTACATCCAAACTAAATGCGGCATTGCAGTATTAATTCGGCGCATTTTATTCAATACTTTAGAGTAAATACATCAATTTTGCGTTAGGCCGGCCCAGGTGGCACTAATGATTTCCCGACCAATAGAGGCTTGGAGCTTGAGAATAAATGACTTATTTTGAGCCCATCGAGAAAGAAGAAAAGTCTCATTTTAGACAAGAAGCTGGCGTGACCTCTGCCAATCAGACTCAAAAGAGGGCTTGGCCAAAAATCAATTATCGGCCAAATTGATTTGCAATCGATGTATATTTAGCCTTTTATTACCACTGAGTATTAACAACCCAATGGTGACGCCGCAATGAAACCGAAATTATTAACTATATTTTGTGTTTTACTTTGCGTTTATACAAAAGCCGAGCAGCTCAACCCAGGCATGGAGTTGCAGTTCATGACTGAGCAGGCACCACCTTTTAACTATAAAGAAAATGGCGAAATAAAGGGCTTAGCCGTCGAAGTCTTGGATGCGCTATTACTTGAGATGCATTCAGCAACTACCTCCAAAAATGTGCAGGTTTTGCCTTGGGCGAGAGCCTTTGGTAATGTGCAAAAGCCAGGACAAATGAATGTCTTGTTTGCAACTGCCCGAACTCCAGAGCGCGAAGCACTATTTAAATGGGTAGGTCCCATTGTCGATGCTAAATTTGTCATTTGGGCTCCTAAAAATTCAAAAATTAAAATTACCGATCCTGAGGATTTAAAAAAACACACTTACGTTGTCGTACGCGATGATGCCGCCGACCACCTGCTGGTTGCGCGGGCGGTGCCTGAAGCAAATATATTTCGTGTGAGCTCGTTTGACTTGATGCCAAAGATGCTTGCTCTCAATCGAGTCGAATTTTTAGCTTATGACGAAACTGGGGCTAGGTTTCATTTTCGCGAGTTAAAAATCCCAACTGAACAATATAAATCCATTTTTACTCTATCCAAATCCCTGCAATATTTTGCTTTCAACAAATCAATTCCAGATCCAATCGTGAATCAATACCAGGCTGCATTTGATCGGATCAGCAAAAAAATCGAAAAAATCAAAAGCCAATATTAGAAGGAGCTCAAAATGAACAAAAATTTATTGCTAATACTTTCATTGCATCGCTGGCAGTTGCATGTTCGGGCTCACCTAAATTATCTATGGGCACAGCTAAAAACTCAGCCAATATGTTGGTGATGTTTCTAGCGGATTCATGAATATACATATGGTAAAAGGTACGATGGATATGCAGTGGAGTCTGAGTTCAAGCCAAAGCCATCTGCGTTTCGCTTATGTCTCTCAAGGAAGCGGTATTTACTCAAACGTGAATGCGGAGCTCGCCCAATAATTAAAAAAAAGAGGAGACCAAAATCTCCTCTTTCAAAAGATCGTCAAATTTAAATTTTAGCGAAACTGGCAATAGTTTGCTGGAATATAGCAACCGGCTGTCTGTCCACCACAGGCAAATATGGCGTTGTATGCCGCCTCGTTTTCAGTTGGGCCAACTGCTGCAAATGGATCAAGTGCTTGGTTGAAAGCTGTACACTGCCAGTAACCAGCAGGAATTTCTTCAATCCAAATCCATGCAGGGAAAATGATCGCAGCAGTCCACCAAAATGGGTGCCAAGCTCTGTCCCAACCCCATCCAATTGGGAATCTTGGATATTCTCTTCCGTCTGGATAGTGCCAACGTCCATTTTCATATCCACCATGGTAAGGACCGCCTGGATGGCCGATTGGACCTGGGTGACCTACCGGACCGGGATGACCAACTGGACCTGGGTGACCCACCGGACCCGGATGACCAACTGGGCCTGGGTGACCTACCGGACCTGGTCTACCTGCAGTATCAACTGCATTTGCATCCGCAGTAAAGTCTTCAAGGTTTTGCGCGGCGGGAGCAGCTTTCACTTCAATACTGTCTACGGCCGATTGAGTATCAGTTTGTTCTAGAGCTAGTACACGTGTACCAAGCCCGAGACTGGTGACGAGAGCTAAAAGAATTAATTTCATGATATCCTCCTATTACTTGTTTTTGGAACCCACTATTTTTGTAAACTGACCGATCCAAAGAGGCAAGAAAGATCCCCATGAATTCGTATGCTTATGACCTTTTTTTGTTCCAACTAAAGAAAAGCTTTGGAACGGATCTGGTTTTAACTCGATCAATTTTGGAGTAAAGGTGGAGTGAATTAACCTACTCGTTACTGAGAGTCTACTTCGAAGAGCCTATGTTTTTTCTTAAGCTCAGCAATTTTAGCCTTGTGAGTTTTCATATATTGATTCAATTCAGCTATTACTTTTTCATTTTTTATTGAGGAAATAGAATATGCGACTCTCAGACTCGGAAGCCGCGGATTGAATACTAATTTTCCGGGCTTTCCCATTTTTTCCAGAACAACATTTGCCGAATCGATATTGTAATATACTCCGTCAATGCGTCCTAAAATTGCCTGCATCATTAAGCCCGACAATAAAGTATTGGTTTCAACCAACACCTTACCCTCATGGATCAACTCTTGAAATGCCACAGGTGTAAATCCGAGACGCAAGCCCAATGTATGAAAATCTGCCAGACCGCGAGATAGGTTTTTCGGCTGCACCAAAACCCCTTCGACGGCTTCCGCAAGACTGTCACTATAGCTGATTTTCGTACTTCCCTTTTTATCAACGGCCCACTCTCTATTATCTGGACACTTAAAATCAATATTCCCGTTTAGAAATGAAACCAATAAGCGTGGATTTGGATACGCCTTAAACTCAAATTCAAAATCCTTAGATTGTGCAAAATCATTTAAAAGATCCTTAAAGTAGGCGACATATTTATCCTCGTCGCCTTCACTCTCTGGCAAGGCTTTGGTGTCTTCAGTACCAATAACGAATTTTGTTTTTGCAAATGCAGAAGGCTCAAAAAAAACCAGCGTGAAAAGAAAAAGTGTTATAGCTGCAAATTTGGATTTAATAAGCCGGCTCATTATCATAGTAATCCCTCAAGAAACCACAAATGCAAGTGGTAACACACAGACCTCAGTCTATAGCAGATAAAAAAACACTAGAGCTCATCTTTGACCGTGGGTATGGAACAAACTAAAGGTCCTGATCCCCTCAGACCACACTCATTGACCATACAGAACCCAGCATGTCAGACTTAATTTATGAGTGAAGAACTACTACTGCGTCGGCCTCGACTGATTCGAAACTGTCGCCTGAGCGAATCTACGAATCAAGAAAACACCTTGCTGATGCCGGAGGGAGTTCTTCGTCTCAAGGGCACAGGCGTCGAAATCCTGAAGCTCTGCGATGGCGTACGAACACTAGGAGAAATTCTAATCCTATTGAAGCAAAAATTTCCTCAAGCCGAGCCTCAAAAAATTGAGGCTGAGTCCGTCCAATTTTTAAATCAACTGCGTGAGAAACGGGTTATGGAATTTTAATGAAGTTCACTCCACTTGCTCTCATTGCTGAGCTCACACATCGCTGTCCACTTCACTGCGTGTATTGCTCCAATCCCATTCAACTGCAAAAAATGAAAGACGAAATAGATACAGCCACATGGATGCGCGTAATCGATGAGGCCGCCCAAATGGGTATTGTCCAACTCCATCTGACCGGCGGCGAACCTACGCTGCGTGATGATCTTGTTGCTCTCATCGCTCATGGGCGCAAGCACAAACTCTATTCAAATCTCATCACCTCTGGCGTAGGTCTTACTGAAGCCCGACTAAGAGAAATGGCCGAGGCAGGTCTCGACCATATTCAGCTGTCGCTGCAAGACTCGCAAGAAAACTACGCCAATGAATATGCCGGCACTAAAGCTCATGCCATTAAACTAAAGACCGCACAAACAATCAAAAAATTTTCGCTGGCGTTTACAATTAATATTGTGATTCATCGACAAAATATTTCAAGGCTAAATGAAATGATCTCACTCGGTGAAACCCTGGGTGCCGACCGTATGGAAATCGCTCACGTGCAATACTATGGCTGGGCCTTTAAAAACAGAAATCGACTCATTCCAACAAGTGAACAAGTGAAATCGTCGATGGATCAAATTTATGCGGCCAAAGAGCGCCTCAAAGACAAATTGAGAATTGATTTTGCAATTCCTGATTATTTTGCTAAATACCCAAAGCCATGCATGGGAGGCTGGGGTCAAAAATCTGTTTTAATAGATCCGAACGGCAGAGTATTGCCCTGTCATTCGGCGATGGTGATTCCAGATATGCAGTTTGAAAATATAAAAGAGAAATCCCTCTCTGAAATTTGGAATCTGTCAGAAGCCTTTGAGAGATTTAGAGGCGAAGCTTGGATGCAAGAACCCTGCTCCAGCTGTGATCGACGCTCCAAGGATTTTGGTGGCTGTAGATGCCAAGCCTTTCTTATCACTGGAGACGCCGCCGCAACAGATCCGGTTTGCTCGCTCTCTCCCTCAAAACATAAAATCACTTCAGAAATTCAATCAGCGCACAATCAAACTCAAGAAAAGTCTTGGGCTTATCGAAAAATTGATTCGCCAAATAGCTAGGAGGCTCAAGTGAAAATTCATATTTTGGGCTCAGCTGCCGGTGGCGGATTTCCACAGTGGAATTGCAACTGCAGTAATTGCGATGGACTTCGTAAGGGCAGCCTGCGTGGCCAAGCCCGTACTCAATCCTCCATCGCCATATCTAGCGGCGCAAATGACGGCAATGATCATTGGACCTTGTGCAATACCTCACCAGATCTGCTACAACAACTGCGAAACTTCCCAGAGATACAACCCGCCCGTAGTCTTCGTGATACGGCAATTCGATCCATTGTACTCCTCGATAGCCAGATCGATCATACCACTGGGCTGCTGATGCTCCGTGAAAGCACACAGCCCTTAAGAATCTATTGCACAGAGCCCGTCTATGAAGATCTCACTACCGGCAACCCACTTTTCAAAGTTCTCTCACACTATTGTAAAGTCGATTGGCAAGCTATTCGATTTCAAAATGACCAATGCAACTTCGTGATTCCCGGGAGTGAAAATCTAAAGTGGACGGCCTACCCTCTCAGCAGTAAAGCGCCACCCTACTCACCCCATAGAAATGATGCGCACGTGGGAGATAATATTGGTTTGGTGATCGAAGACTCTCTCACAAAAAGAAAACTTTTTTATTCGCCCGGACTGGGTAAAATCGACGATCAGACTTTGCAAATCATGAATGACTCAGACTGTGTTCTCGTCGACGGAACATTTTGGCGAGACGATGAAATGATTCGACTCGGTGTCAGTAAAAAATATGGTCGAGATCTTGGACACCTCCCTCAATCCGAAAAAGGTGGGATGATCGAAGTATTAAATTCGATGAAGAAGCCGCGAAAAATTCTCATTCATATTAACAATACAAATCCTATTTTGAATGAGGCTTCCGATGAGAGAAAAGAATTAGTCCGGCACGGAATCGAAGTCGCATTTGATGGAATGGAGATCATACTATGAGTTTTTTTAGTCCACTGTACTTTGCTGAAACTCCCGATAGCTCACAAAAGAAAGCTTCAGAATCAGCGCCATGGTCTCGAGAAGAGTTTGAAAAAAGACTACGCGGCAAAGAAAGCTTTTACCACATCCATCATGAATTCCATATTCAGATGAATTCTGGCAAATTAGATCGAACCGCCATTCAAGGATGGGTTTGCAATCGCTTTTATTATCAAACGGCGATTCCGGTTAAAGATGCCGCAGTACTTGCAAATTGCACAGACCGAGAAGTGAGAAGACATTGGGCTCAGAGAATCATTGACCACGATGGGCGCACTGGCGACGAAGGCGGCATTGAAGCCTGGCTTCAGTTAGGCGAGGCCGTAGGCCTCAAACGTGAAGATCTTTTGTCTCATAAAAAAGTTTTACCTGCCGTGAAATTTGCGGTCGACGCCTATGTGAGCTTTGCGCGAAGAGCCAGCTGGCAAGAAGCGGCCTGCTCTTCACTCACCGAGATGTTTGCACCTAAAATTCACCAGAAGCGTTTGGACAATTGGCCCGAACACTACCCGTGGATCAAAGCTGATGGATACAATTATTTTCGCAAAAGGTTGTCGGAAGCTTCACGAGATGTGGTGAATGGCCTGCAGATCACTCTCGATTCCTTCACCACGCGAAGCGAGCAAGAGCGCGCTCTGGATATTTTGCAATTTAAACTTGATATTTTATGGACGATGTTGGACGCCATGTGGGTGGCCTATATAGATAAAAAACCACCCTACTGGAATTCGCCTCAGCTTTGATTCGATGCGAGCAGTGGACTCACTGCTAGACGCGTGGTCGGATCACTCATCTTGAACATCACGGCATCAAGATAATAATGAGTGAAGCGCAAAGTAAAGGTACCAACGATAGCTGCCGCAAAAATCGAGTCAGAGACGCTATAGCCGATGACATCCTTAACAACATTTGGCCAGGTCAAAACATAGGGAATGAGGTATGCAAGTGATACGCCGATCGTCATCATAAAAAGATGCTTCTTCTTTGGCTTTGGCATATTCGAGGACTTAGCCATTTTACGAAAGATAATGAGATACTCAGTACCATGTGCTGCGCGTACAAAAATTCCGCCAACAATCGACAGCATCTTCAAAGGAAATAATAAAACCCGAAAAATGAAAGCAAACTTTCGTGATTTTTCTTGATGTGGAAAATAAAGCGAATTCACCACGAGTGCTGTCGCAGAGCCAACCGCCAAAATTCCACCAACAAAACGAATCGTATCCATACCCGGTACTTCAAGTTTATCCATCCCAAATATGGTTGGGATCCAATAAAATATTTCACCGGCCAATAGCAGATTAAAAAATAGTCTCTCTAACTTCTCACAGCGCAGAGCTTGGGTTTTCTCTGAAGCTGAGAATTCAATATTCTTTTTTAAAGTTGAATTGTAGACCAACGAAATTCCGCGCATCTGAGCAAGGGTATGATGTGCAGGACCAAGCAACTCCAGAAACAACCACATAGTTGCCATGCCTTTTAAAGTTGAAACGTAGGGAGCCGCCTTTAAAAGATAAATGACAATTCCTAACGCAATCGCAATCACAAAAGTTCTAGCCCAAGGGCTCAGACCCTTCATCCATCCCGTCTTGGCACGGGCGCCGGGGGCGGCATTCCAGGCTCGAAGTTCAGGGGAGGATAGCATCAGTGTGAATGTAAAAAGAATATGTACGCTATCTAGAAATAGCAGCGTAGAAAGAAGAACCGGGAGATCAGTTATCTGAAAAGCATAACCGACTTTTGCAACCAACCACAGACCGACAGTCAAAGCGGCGCCAATCCAAGGAATAGCAATCAAAAAGCGTTCATCGTTCTTGTCTAAAAAACCGTACTTTGGACTTTCTAGAATCTTAAATTCAGAAAAAAGATTTGTTGAAGTCTCAATTTTATTGACGGCTAAAGTTTGCTCCATAAGGCTCCCCATCGACAGCACGAAATATTCATCATCTTTATACCATATTTTGGAGCGAAAGTTTCAAGTCCGAAAGCACC
>Ga0206857_1044_pt3 | contig 25131 bp, 26 predicted proteins | sample Alteio_BWOrgCont_49_FD_152865 | JGI IMG/M metagenome (GOLD analysis project Ga0206857, IMG submission 152865) | Enriched cells from forest soil in Barre Woods Harvard Forest LTER site, Petersham, Massachusetts, United States -... | ecosystem: Environmental > Terrestrial > Soil > Temperate forest >...
CGCCCACCTCAGCGAGCGCATCGACCTGATCCTGCATGAGCGCGATTAGTGGCGAGACAACTACGCCGACACCAGGGCGCAACATAGCCGGGATCTGATAGCACAGAGACTTTCCGCCGCCGGTCGGCATTAATACCAGGGCATCGCCGCCTTTGACGACGTGATCAATAATGTCGGCTTGCGAGCCTCGAAATGCGGGGTAACCAAAAACGCTTTGAAGTAGTGCTAGTGCTGCCTGATTCATTCTTGTGATTCCAATCCGGTCGTCATGGGCAAGTCGCGATTTCTAATGTGGTCAGCCAGTTAATAGCCTGTTCGCGTGTTGTCCCGCACATTTCCCTGGAAGGTTGTAATCCGGCGCAGAATGATGGCCGAGTTGGGGAGCCAAAAATCTTGCAACGCATCGCTTCATCAAGCTGAACGCACACCTCACCCGCGGCTTTTCCGTCAGGCATACCAGGGATGGGGGAGGTAATGGAAGGAGCGATGCAACAAGCACCACAATTCGGTCTGCAAGGGATCAAGTTCATCTCCATAGTATATACCGACAGGCACCCGAATTGCCGGATATAAACCGCGTCTTTTTCCGGCTGGCTGCGTTATTCGTCGTTGCCATAGCGTTGGCTATGACGCCTCCTCTCGTCTTGCCAGCCGAAAAAATCCATCGGTTTCTATTCCAGCAATTCGGGTGCCTCTCGGTATACAATGTCGCCTGGCAGATTAGGGAAGGAAAACAATGAATAGTCCTAAAGTACGCAAAACCGCACGCGGCTTGTCGCCCGAACAATTATTTCAAAACAACCGGGAATGGGCCGCGCAAATTAAATCGGTCGATCCGGAATTCTTCACCGCGCTGGCATCCCAGCAAACGCCGGAATATATGTGGATCGGTTGTTCCGACAGCCGTGTATCAGCCAATGAGCTATTAGGTTTATTGCCTGGTGAGCTGTTCGTGCACAGAAACGTGGCCAACGTAGTCGTGCACACAGACTTAAATTGTCTATCGGTGCTTCAGTTTGCAGTCGATGTGCTCAAGGTGAAACACGTGATTGTGTGCGGTCACTATGGATGTTCAGGTGTTGATGCGGCATTAAAGCGTCGGCGTATCGGCCTGGCTGATAACTGGTTGCGTCATGTGCAGGACGTGCATCAGAAGCATGAGCGTTATCTGGGCGAAGCGTTGGCGGATCATGTGCGCCAAAATCGATTGGTCGAATTAAACGTGATCGAGCAGGTGACGAATCTGTGTCAGACCACGATAGTCTGCGATGCATGGGACCGTGGCCAGGATCTGACGGTACACGGTTGGGTCTACGGGATTCAGGACGGCTTATTGAGCGACCTGGGTGTCAACATCAGTAACGCAGAAATGCTGACTGCGAATTTACAAAAAAGCCTGGCGCATTACGAGAAGCCAGGCTTGCCTGATCGACGTCACCCAGCCTAAAAGCAATGTTCAGCGGCAGGGAAGCTTCCGTCTTTCACTGCCGCGATGTATGCCAGCACAGCGGCGTCGATGTTGCTCTGGCCTTCCATAAAATTCTTCACAAAGCGTGCTTTTTTACCTGGGAATACGCCCAGTAAATCATGCATGACCAAAACCTGGCCCGAGCACTCCGGTCCTGCGCCGATTCCTATCGTTGGAATTGCCAACATATCAGTCACCTCCTGAGCAAGCCCACGAGGTATCGCTTCCAGCACAAGCAGGCTTGCGCCTGCTGCTTGCACTGCTAACGCATCTGCGCGCAATTGATCTGCCGCCTCAGTCGATTTTCCCTGCACTTTATAGCCGCCCATCTGATGGACTGATTGTGGTGTAAGTCCCAGATGAGCACATACTGGGACGGAGCGTTCAGTTAAAAAATGGATGGTCGGCGCCAACCATGCACCGCCTTCAACTTTCACCATCTGGGCACCAGCCTGAATCAATTTCACTGCATTGTGCATCGCAGATTCTGGGGTGGCGTAGCTGCCAAACGGCATGTCGGCAACTACCAGGCTGCGCTGATTACCGCGCGCCACGCTGGCCGTGTGATAAGCGATCTCATCGACAGTGACAGGCAATGTTGACTGATGTCCCTGGCACACCATACCCAGTGAATCACCGATCAATAAAATATCGACGCCGCAGCGATCCATCAATGCGGAAAAACTGGCGTCGTAGCAGGTCAGCATCGTGATTTTTTCGCCCTGGGATTTTAGCGTTGCGAGACTCGGGACGGTAACGGATTTACGGGTGGATTCCTGGAGGTAAGAGGTCATATTGATAAGCACGGAATTTGCACCGACCACACCAACATGCATGCGGCTATGTGTCAGATTTCTTGCCGGAGTTAAAAGTACGGCTAGTGTAAAGGCTTTGAGGGAACTGAACAACGTTTGCGTTGCAACGTTGGGACTTGCAGGAAAAGAGTTTATTCCCCGGCCTGAGCCGGGGAATAAACGAACCGAGGAGACTACCTTAAAACGAAATTACATGCATTACCAGCAGCCGGTGGTTTGGCTTCCAAGTGAAGCTGTGACACCAGTGTTTGTAATCGTGAGCGCTCCGCACGGGTCGTTGGCCTGGGACGTACCTGAAATGGGTGTCGCCGTTGCAGTAAACGATGCTGGCGTGGTGGTCGTGGCCGCGATCACAGCAGCAGCCGGTATATTAATCGTGTAGTAAGCAGTGGAGCCAGACTGCACACTCATCGGAAATGAAGCAGTCGAGCCACCATACAGTGCCGCAGCGGAATTGGTGTACGTATTGGTAACGCTATAGTACTTTTCTTCCAGCGTAGCCAGGTTCAACAAAGCGGTTTTGGCGTCTGTGCGGTTCGCCCGGATTTGACTATTGGTATAGGCAGGAACCGCAATTTTTAGCAATATACCGACGATTACGAGCACTACCATTAACTCTATTAAGGTAAAGCCGCGTTGTTTCATCTGCGGTTGAGTCAATCCGGGTTTCGATAAATTTTTCATGGCATTTCATTCAAAAAATAGTCATTAAGTATTTTGTAAAATCGTTTAACGCAACTCAACCCAGGTCAGACGGGTCGACGCACTGGTGCTGCTGCAGCTCGCTCCCTGACACTGTGGGACGAACGTCGATGGTACACCGGCAATTGTCTGCGTAATCAGCGTATTGAGCGTCGTACCAGTTGTACCGACTGCCGACTGAACAAAGAATGGTGTACCAACCCCATTCAAACCGAACACAGCCTCTCCGGTAAAGTTGCCCGTCGCAGGATTGACCGCATAGGTGTATCCAGTCGCTGACGGCGTAGTACAGTTCGCGGATTGGGACTGCTGAGTGGGCGGAATATACGAATTGATATACAGGATCCCTTGATACAAAGTTGGGTTGTAGATGAATTGTTCCTGAGCGACGCTAGGCGTTATATACCATCCGTAACTTGGGTTGGGTGAACCAGTGCAATCGATCATGAACGCATAGCAGACAGTAGCATTCGACAGGGTGAATCCTGGAATAGTCCCGGAGGTATACGCAGACAGTGTTTCCTGCGTCAGGTTACCGATACCCGAGGTGATTCCACTAGGGGCTGAATAAAACTGTGTGGAGTTCAGCGCGTTCCAGGAAGCCATATTCCAGTCCCACACGCCATACAGATTTTGCGCGCTTGGGGAATAACCGGCAGCGCTGGTCAGTGTTTGTTGAAGCTGGCGGCCCGTGCCAAAGTTAATCACGATACCGTATGCACCATTGTACGGAATCGTCGCAGCGATTACTGCGGTGGTGATAGGTTGTAACAGCGTGGATGTAGATGCAGTAAAGATTTTGACCGGTTTGGTCCAGTTCGAGCTGGAACTGGATGTCAGGTCAAATCTCCACACATTGCCCAACACGTCACCAGCATAGACGTAGTCAGTAATATGATCGCCATCCAGATCTGCAGGCGTCGCATAAGCAATTCCGTTAACGTTGCCCTGTCCAGTCGGATCTGAGCTGGCACCAGCGCCAGTGTCGATATAGTGAACAATGTAGGTTGGGGCAGTCGGAGTACCGGTGACTTCAATAATGAATATCCCTGCAGTACCATCGGCGCTGTTCAGTCCATTACCAAAAATGATCGCCCAGTTACCTGTATGCAGACGGCGGATCGACGGTGTGCCGTAGGTGCTACCCATATGTAAATTACAGGTGTCGGTAATATTTACAGTCGATGTGCATTTAATACTGTTGGTAGTCCAGTCACCCATTACGTTGGCCGCTACTGTTGCACCACTCGTGGCACCGATATTTGAAGGCGTGATTGGGTTTGAAATGTTAATCGCGTAGATTTCACCCACACCGTTAGTAGCTGTTGCAGAAGAGATCGTGCCGGATGCTACCGTGCCGCCGATTACACCGCCGACATTGCCGCCGCCGCCCAGACCGCCAACCAGCCATGTTTGCCATGTGTTGCTAGAAGACCAGAATAGATCGCCATAGCCTGCCGGAGCATCGACATAATCATTGTGTGCGTAGAGCTGATTGGTATAGTCGAGCTCACCTGTCGTGTTGACCAGATTGTGTATCGTGCTCACCGCGAGGCTTGGTAAAAACGCCATGACTTCCTGGCCAGTGTTGTCGGTTGACGATGTGCCGTTGTTGACGTCGCCATAGCCCGCAGCGAAACCGTGCACCATGCCATCATTGGCACCGACGTAGACTACATTCAGTCGTCCACCGTTAGTGCTGCCGGAGAAACTCGACTGGTAACTTGTGTAGTAGGTGGATAGCTCAGGCTGAGCGGTCCCTGGAGAAAGATTGTCAACGAACGTACTCGTATAGGGTAGGTTCGGATTACCAACCCACAGTGGGCTGGAATTAATCATGTCACCTAACATGCTAATTCTTGTGCGGAACGCATTGGCGCCAGTTGGTCCAGCTTCACCAGTGCCCGTATTGTTGTCGACCAGGAAGGCGATGCGCTGTGCGCCGTAATTGTCGCATGCAGTGCCAGTTCCAGTTGGTGTCCCACAATTCAACATTTGTTGTTCGTTACCGGACAAGTTGCTGAAATTCGACATCGTGAATGCAACGCCTTTGCCGGTAGTGGTTGGCGCCGTGCCGCCAGCTGCGATGCCGTCGTTCCAGGCTGCAATGGCGCGCGCCGGCGGTGTGGTGATTACCGATGGCGAGGTAGCGCAACTTCCGGTACCACTGAGTACACAACCGGCATCCCACACGATCGGTGATGAGGTTCCAGGAACGTTGGCAATGGCGACTGCACCAGTAGTTGCGTTGACGCTTAAGTAATCAGCCTGTACGGTACCAGTCCAATACAGCGGGTTGTATGACGCCACATAAATCTGATTACCCGCCAATACTTTTTCACCTTGCGGAATATTGCCGCCTGCGGAGCCCGATCCAACTACAGGTTGCGCAGCACTGAAACAGCTGATTTCGTGATTGTTACTACCGCCACCAGTACCAGAGGTGAATCCGAACAGGAAGTTAGCTGGCAATGTGCCGCCGGTAGGAACAATCGACTGGTTTACCATAACCGGTGTGTACACGCCACCTGCGTACGAATAGCTCAGCGACATCACACCTGCTGCAGTCAGACTGATGTAGTACTTGATCGGCGTGGCCCCAGTAGCGGTCGACGTAGAAAAGCGAAACGGATTGCTGGTGTACTCCTGATTGAAAATAGGTTGGGCCAGGGTTTTGTGCGCCAAAATCGGGAAGTCAAACACAGCTTGGACCGGATACTTCCCAGTCGTGGTTGTGTAGGAATTGCTGGTTACTGCGGAAACCCAGGTCACGGTGGAATAACCTGTAGTTGTCGAGGAGCCGGCGACAACTGCATTCGGGGTCGCCGACACGACACTGTGAAGCGCCGGTACCGACGACGTATTCACCGTGTTGGTTGTTACAGTGGTACTTGATGTTGCCGAAGTCGTGTAGTAACCGTATTTACACACATACTGGGCTTGGACGATGGGCCCTAATCCAGGGTTATTGCCGGTTGGAAGCCCACCGGAGGTTGAAAATGTACCGACGTTCACGTTACCGCCACCGCGCACGCCGATGGTATTCGGCGTTTGGCCTGGTGAAGCAGCCTCTGCGTAATTGGCGTTATCGCCTGAATTGATAAAGTTACCGAATTCATCGACCCCCACGCCTACATAAGCGCCAATGATACCGTCGCCAGTTGATGAGTCGGTACCGGTGTATTTGCCATATGAACAGTCATAACCAAGAGAACCCCCGTATGCCCCTGTCTTAGTGACTGGAATGACGGTACTGGTGGTGAGGGTACCGCTTTGGTATTTCGATGCATCCAACAGGAAGAATGCAATACCGTCCGCGCCGGATTTGACTGAATTTGAATTGGCGTAGGCGTTACCACCCCAAGTATAGGTCGTATAGGTAATGTTAATACCGTTGGAGCTTGGAAACGGGTTGGCCAGAATAAACGCACCAGTTTCATTATTTCCGTTGGTTGAACTCATGCTCGATGCCGCGCCGTTAGTCAGGCGCAAAACACCCGATCCAGATGCATCGGGCAGCGCAGCTCCGGTAGCACCGCCAACGAGTCCGGAGCCTAAGCCTTTATAGTAACTGTTAGCATTCGACGAGCTAAATCCCGAACTGGTTACGCAGCCAGGTATCGTCCCAACAGGATTGGACGACACGGAGGTGGTGTTGGACGTACTGGCGGTCAGGCAGGCGCCATTGATCGCAGACCAGGTTTTGGTAATATCAGATAGAGTCGTACCGTTAAAATTCTCCGTATACGTAATCGTCGACTGAGCTGCGGCGAAATGCGGTGCCAGCATAAGCAGTGTCAGACTTCCGACCCGGTTGAAAAGATATTTGTTCATTTTGTTCACTCCTGAGAATTCTTGTGCCACACGATAGATAGTGAGTAGTGCATTAACAAAGCTTGATCAGATTTTATAAAAGTTTTCAATAACAACCAGGGCCGCCTGCACATTTTGACGGCGGAACAACTGGGCCCGCCGATGCATAAACGCTTTGCACGATAGCGGTGGTGCCGTTATTTCCGCCAATACCGCCGTAGCCGATTGCAGTGATGCGATACAGTGTCAGGCCTGTTGTACCGAGAGTGTTTCCGCAAGAAATACAGTTGACATAGATCCCCGGATTCTGAGAATAAATAATGTCGCTGGTTGCTGTGGTGCCTGCCAAACCGCCAGCGGTTGGGGTGGTCGTTTGCACCGTCATGAAGTTGGGTGTGTATTTGGTGTAGTAGGCAACGTTAGCCAGATTCGCAGTACTGGCTGCTGGATCATAAGTACATACTTGTATGGTAGTAGGGGCAGAGGTGCCGCAAGTCTTGAAATCGAGATTACCACCGCCGTATACCAACCACCATTCGGCATACAACAAAGCGTCCTGGGCCGCTTGAATTGCCCGTTGCTTGTCGCGCGAGGCCCCAGCATTTTTTTCCAGATAGCGGTTGCCGTTAAGGATGCTCAGGCCGACGATGGTCATCAGCACTAGAATAATCAGGCTGACCACCAGCGCTACACCGCGCTGTTTTGGCTTAATTGTTTGATTGGTGTGCAGTAAATTTTTCATCATGATTTAGCCATAAAACTGATCGTTTGTGTCCAGGGCGTCGTACCGTTGCAGGTCGTAGATGCTGGATTGGAGACGTTGGCGTTGCAAAAGTTGATGGTTATTTGCACCGCGCGCACGTCCAGCCAATAACCATTGGTGCTTACGTCGCTTGCTGTCATGTATACGTTCGAGGTGTACAGTGGTGTTGACGTACCCGTCGACGTATCAATTGCATACAGCACCGTCATGTTTTGTACGCCATTGGCCAATACCAGTGCAGTGGTCGTCGTTCCTGCAATCGTGACGGTGCAGATAAGCTGATTGCTTGAGTTGACTGAGAAAGTATTCACAACTGTTGTTTGAGCTGTAGCCAGGCCGCCTTGACAGTTATAAACATTATCCGCTCCCGAGGTTTGGTACTGGATGTACATCGTGTCCTGTTGTGCTGTACCAGTACCCGTTCCGGTTGTGCCCAGAATGCCTGCACCAGCCGTAAACTGCACGCCAGTTGCCATCGTTGTGGCCGGTAACGCAGTTGTATTTGGTCCTCCCGATGCAAGCGGGCTTGAAGAATAATATCCAGCCAATTGGGTGTTGTTAGTCAGCGCAACCAGACCTTGTCGTTGGTTATTCTGGAACTGGAACAAGACACCCTGGGCTTGTGATGTCGAGTACATGCTGAGGAAAATCTGACTGAGTCCCAATGTCAGGAACAGGCCGATCACAATGGCAATCATCAGTTCAATCAAACTGAATCCGCTCTGACGGTCCGAAGGCTGATGCATAGGATGAGGGATAGGTTGGTTCATGGCTGCACGTATAGGTAAAAGGCCTGGCTGACTCCAGGGGTGGCAGCAGCAAGGCTTGCAGAAGTTGTTCCGCCACCTGCCTGCTTTTCGATCCAGACGATTTCAATTGAACACACGACTGGCAGCGTTGCAGAATTGGCGCAATCAATCGTGGCGGTATAACCTGGCACCAGCGTATTCATCTGCGTCATCCAGTTACTGATATCCCATGCCGTCATTGGACCGTTGAGGCAACGTGCCGATTTAACACACGAGCTAGGTACCGCGCCAAATGAAGAGGGAACCGTCGTTCCGGTCAGAACGCATGCGGTAGCTCCGGTACAGGGCGGCGTTGTGCCAGCCGGAAGGACCTGCCAATAGGCTTTGTCGCTGTGCATGGTTGCCGCCAGACTGGCAGCCTGCATTGCGACGACCCCGCGGACTCCTGAAACCTGAGAGTTAGAAATCGCCAGCGCCTGCATTTTCGATAAGCCAAGTACACCGACGGCAATAACCAGAAGGGCGACCAGCACCTCGATCAGACTTACACCCCGCTGTCTGGTGTGGGAAAGAAATGTCATGTGCATAGATTCGTGCCTTGTCCGGTTTGCGCCGTGCTAGTTGTAGTCTGAATAAACTGATTGCCGATCGAGCCTATCCAAAGGCAACGAGTGGAAGGGGAGTAGGATGGACTGGTATGCAATTGGAACAAAATGCCCGAGGACGAAGATACATTGACCGCGAAACCATCCCGATTAAATTGCAATACTGCGACGCTTGCGGTTGGCAACGTCGCTATCGTGTCAGAACTCGTTAAACCAGTTTGTGCTTTTAGAAGAACCTGTGAACCGCCAGCTGTATAAGCACCAACAGAATTCGGATCTGAAAAAATTATCCAGCCCTGACTCCAGAGTGTTCCGGTACATGACGTTTGATTTGACGAAACACACAGCGTAACTGTCTGTCCCTCTTTAATTGCTTCCGTGCGAGCGAGCTGCATATCATTTGACAGGCTAGTGATTTCACTCGTTGTTCTTCTCGCTTGCGTGAAATCGGCGTATTGCGGAACGGCAATAACTGCCAGAATGATGGCAATGGTCAGCGTAATCAATAGCTCGATCATGGTAAAACCACCCGCCCTGCTGCTCAGGCGGGATTGTCTGCAGATTGTGTTCGGCACATTAAATGACATGTCAGGTCCAATTGTTTGTCTGTTTTGGTCGTATGTCCAGATGGAGTGGTGACCATTAGACGGGAATGTACATTAACCACAGGAAACATAATATCCCGCTGATCGGCCCAATTTAACCGTTTGTCATACCGGGATACTTGACGTTGCAATAGGTTTGATAATTTATTGGCAACTAATTGCTAATTATTTAGAAATTAAGGCAATTTCTGAATTTCCTGATCAGCGACATGGGCCAATAACGACTGCGCCGGCCCCAGGTTGGGAATGTGAATCGTCGGAGCGATTTCCAACAGCGGCACCAGAACGAAGGCGCGTTGATGCATGCGTGGATGGGGAAGGATGATGGATGGTGTTCGTAAAACTTGTTGTTCATAGAGCAGCAGGTCGCAATCCAATGGCCTTGGCGCATTTTGATAGGACCTCTGCCTGCCGAATTGATCTTCAATCGCGTGCAGTGTATCGAGCAGATCTTCGGGATCCGAGTCGGTGCGGATTTCGACTACCGCATTGATGTAATCATCACCGTCGGCATCAAGCGGCTTGGTGAGATACAGGCTGGAGCGATTGACGACCATGGTTGACGGTAAAGCCGCCAACGCGCTAATTGCGGCGGCTATCGTTTCCTGGCGGTTGCCAAGATTCGCGCCGAGCGCAACAAAAGCGGTAGCGGACATTATTCGCTGGCCGCCGGTTTTTTAGCACGCCGCCGTCTTCTCGGCTTGGGTGCAGGTTGCTCAGTTTCCGGTGCGCCGTCGGTTGCCAATTGTTTCACCTGAGGTTTTCGGGCAGATGGTGCAGACGTTGGTTTTTTGACGGTTCGAGCCGAATTTAACAGCGCTTCACGTTCTGACATGTCGGCCGCTAAAAAGGCCGTCCACCACTCTCCTGTTTCTTGATCGATCTCACCGGACGCAGCACGTAACACTAAAAAATCCAATCCGGCCCGAAAGCGCGGATGTTCGATTAATTTGTACGGCGATTTTCCAACACGACGTTCGAAGCGTGGCTGCATCGCCCAGATGTCGCGCATGTCCGAAGCGATACGGCGTTGCAGCGCCAGCGTTTCGGTCTGCGTCTGCAGTACATCATCTGCTGCCAGATGCAATGCCGGTATCGGAAATTCCCCTGACGTTTGGTAGGCCTGCCATTTTTCCAGTACCTGATGCCACAGCAATGCAGCAAACAAAAATCCAGGCGAAACCGTTTTGCCCTGGCGTATTCTCTCATCGGTATTGTTCAATGCAAGGGTTACAAATTTTGCACCCAGCGGTTGCTCCAATACGACATCCAGCAAGGGCAATAACCCATGATGCAATCCTTCCTGGCGCAATTGCTTCAGACAGGCGAGGGCGTGGCCACTCGTGAGCATTTTTAACATTTCGTCGAACACCCGCGCAGCTGGCACGTTATTGATCAACGTCGCCATCACGGCAATTGGGGCACGCGTCGTGGGAGCAATATCAAAGCCGAGTTTTGCAGCAAATCGCACAACGCGCAGCATGCGCACCGGGTCTTCGCGGAACCGTGCTTCAGGCTGACCAATGATTCGTAACGTTTTTTTGCGGATGTCGGCTATGCCGCCGTGATAGTCCAATACGGTTTGCGTGGCGGGGTCGTAATACATCGCGTTAATGGTGAAATCGCGACGCGTGGCGTCCTCGATCTGTTCGCCAAACGTGTTGTCACGTAGTACGCGACCAAATTCATCTTTGGGTGAGCCATCTGAAGACGCGCCGCGAAATGTCGTCACTTCAATCAAATCCGAACCAAAGTTGACGTGCACGATCTGGAATCGTTTTCCGATGATAAATGCGCGTCGGAACAGGCGTTTGACCTGCTCGGGCGTGGCGTCAGTTGCGACGTCAAAATCTTTTGGCTTCACATTCAGCAATAAATCGCGCACCGCGCCGCCGACAATAAACGCCTGGAAGCCCGCTTCCTGCAACGTGCTGGTTACGCGGATTGCGTTCGTTGATACGAATTTGGGATCGATGCCATGTTCTTTGGCCGTCAGTGTTTTGAGTTTGGCTTTGGCCGACTTGGCTGGCTTCGATTCAGCATTGCCAAAAAATTTTTTGATTAGTTGCTTAATCATGTAGGTTATTTAAATATTTTTAATATAGGCCAGCCGCGCGCCTGGGCATGAGCAGTTAACGTGGCATCCGGATTGGTTGCAACCGGGTGGCTGACCTGTTCAAGCAAGGGAAGATCGTTATGCGAATCGCTATAAAAATAGCTACGCTCAAAACTGGCGAGCGTCTTACCTCGCTGATGCAACCACTCTGTGAGGTGGGTTACTTTCCCTATGCCTGAAGTCGGCGTGCCGATCAGTTTACCTGTTATGCGTCCGTCCGTGGAAAATTCCGGTAACGCCGCAATCAGGTTCTCAAAGCCGAGCGCACGGGCAATGGGTTCGGTGACAAAACGGTTGGTCGCCGTAATCATCAACAGCAAATCGTTCTTATGTCGTGCCAGCAGTTGGCGTGCTGCCGGCAAAATCGCGGGCGTAATCACATCGCGCATGTATTGGTGATGCATTTGCTTTAGCTGATCAGCAGAGAATTCTGACAAGGTGTGCAGCGTAAACTCAAGGTACTCAGTCGCATCCAATGTGCCAGCCACATATTGCGCATAAAATTCTTTGTTGCACAATTCAAAGTAACCACGATCCACCGCACCGATATCACATAAAAACTGACCCCATTCGTAATCCGAATCGATAGGCAGCAATGTGTGATCCAGATCAAAAATGGCGATGCGCGGCGATTCAATCATAGGCTGACCTTGTGTGATTCCTGGGTTGCTTCCTGTGCATGGTCAGTCGCTTCGCGCTGCATCACTTCACGCAAAAAAGGCATCGTAATCGGATGTTTAATTTCCAGCGAATAGTTAATCAGGGCTGACAGCATTGCTGATAGCGAAGGCATGTCGCGTCGGTAATGCGTAATCAGGTAGGGCAGTACCCCTTCTGGCAACTGAATCCCGCGCACGGTTGCGGCCTGGGTCAAAGCGGAAATTTTGTCTGCGTCAGTGAGTCCCTGAAGCTGATAGATTAAGCCCCAACCAAGTCGCGTGCGAAGGTCTTCCCGCACAGCTAGTCTGGCGGGCGGTGCGTCGCCGGCAGCAACCAGAAAACCTTGATGTTCCTTGACCTGGTTATATAAATTAAACGCGGCGATCTGCTGATTCTCGTTCAGGTTATGGCAGTCATCAACCATATAGAGACTGATGTCAGCGCGGTACTCAAAGTCCGCAACTGACGCAGTCGGGCTAAGATAACGCGCCGCACTATCTGACTCCAGGGCATGCAACAGATGAGATTTTCCTGCCCCGCTTTCGCCCCAGAGGTAGGCTGATCGTTCACCGAAACTCCCTGGTTGACGTTGCGCAAACAATTGCAAAAGGGCCACTGCCTCTGCGTGCTGTGCAGTGATAAATGATTCCAGGGTTTGCGGACGCGCCGCATCCAATTTCAACAACAATTGCTTCATGTGTTTGTATAAAAGCGACTTCGATAATAAAGATTGCGCAAATGTTTGTACGCCACCGAGGTAATCGCGGCGGCCGGTAAGGCAAGTAGTACGCCAATAAAACCGAACAGCTGACCAAATGCCAGCAAAGCGAAAATCACGGCAAGAGGTGGCAAACCAATACGTTCGCCGACCAGACGCGGTGTCAGATAAAAACCTTCGATCACCTGGCCGATGCCATACACGATAGCGACCATCAGTAGTCCGTGCACAGGATCAGGTTGTAATACCGCGCCGACTAAGGCCAGACATAATCCAAATCCGAAACCGATGTAAGGAATAAAGACCAACAATCCAGTGAGTATGCCAACAGGGAGTGCGACAGTGAAGCCAGCCACCGTAAGAGCGCAGGAATAATAGGCGGCCAATACCAACATCACCAGCAACTGCCCTCGTAAATACTGCGCCAGTAATTCATCGGTCTCCTGCATGACATTGCTGGTCTGATCTGCCCAGCGTCGCGGAATAGCATTGTGCAGACGTCGCGTGATCGCGTGCCAGTCCAACAGCAAATAAAACAGCACCATCGGGATCAGTAGCACGTTGGCGATCAAGCCCAGTATTGCCGTACCGCCGACACGGATCGATGCGAGCGCCGCCGACGTGAACTTTTCACTACTCTCAGATAACTGTTGCGACAACATTTGTTTGACGCTGGCACTGTCCAGTTGCACATGGATATTGTATTCAAGGAGCTTTGGTTGCACGGTGTCGTGGAGCTGATCCAGGAACTTAGGAATCTGATCCTGCAATAGCGGTATCTCATTTTCTACCACCGGCACCACGATCAATACCAGCGCCAGTATGCATGCGAGCAAAGCAACAATCGCAGCGAACACGGCTATCGTCCTGGGCAACATCCACTTGCCAATTTTCACCCGGCACAAGCGGTCAACCAGCGGGTTGAGCATGTATGCCAGAATCGCTCCGGTCACAAACGGCATCAGTACCGGCCCCAAGACCACCAGTAACATCACCAATGCAATACCGACCAGCAGCCAAATCGCAGTTTGTAATTGTTCTTTAGTAAAGTTCATAGCGCCAGGCGTTGAGAATTTTAGGGATTTTCAAGGGGCTTTTAGGTTAAAATGCTGACTTTTATTGGCGCACCAGCATCGTGCCATTGTCAGCCGCACAGTGTGAGCCGTGTGCTCCAACTCAAAGCGTCGAATCAAAAAGTCGAATTTTAACCGATAGAACTCCGTTCCTTCTATCTTTACTGCATCTTTCCCAAATACTTAGCCAGATATCATGACTACAACTTCCAAAGTTTCCCTTTCCTACCGCGACGCAGGCGTCGATATCGACGCAGGTGACGCGCTGATCGATGTCATCAAACCATTTGCAAAACGCACTATGCGCGAAGGCGTGTTGGCAGGGATAGGCGGTTTTGGCGCATTGTTCGAAGTCAGTAAGAAATTCAAGGAACCGGTGCTGGTCGCGGGCACCGATGGTGTCGGCACAAAATTAAAACTAGCCTTTCATTTGAATCGCCATGACACGGTTGGAATTGATCTGGTCGCGATGAGCGTCAACGATATTCTGGTGCAGGGTGCTGAACCTTTATTTTTCCTCGATTATTTCGCCTGCGGTAAATTGAATGTGGCCGCCGCTGCGGATGTGATCAAAGGAATTGCGCTGGGATGTGAGATGTCAGGTTGCGCATTGATCGGCGGTGAGACCGCTGAAATGCCGTCTATGTACCCAGATGGCGAATACGACCTGGCCGGCTTTGCAGTCGGCGCAGTAGAAAAATCGAAAATTATCGACGGTTCAAAAATCACTCCCGGCGACGTCGTATTAGGACTAGCTTCATCAGGTGCGCACTCTAACGGCTATTCCCTGGTGCGTAAAATTATCGAAGTCGCACAACCAGACCTGGAAGCAGATTTCCATGGCAGAAAATTAGCCGACGTGTTGATGGCGCCTACCCGTATTTACGTCAAACCTTTGCTGGCATTGATCGAATCGATGGAAGTAAAAGGCCTGGCGCACATCACTGGTGGTGGCTTGGTTGAAAACGTTCCGCGTGTTCTCGGTGCGCATCTGACCGCGATACTCGACCATTCCAAATGGACGATGCCACCGCTGTTCACCTGGTTGCAGCAGCACGGCAATGTCGCTGACGCGGAAATGCATCGTGTATTTAATTGCGGTATCGGTATGGTCGTCATCGTATCGAAAGAAAACGCTGGCGCTGCGATTGCGCAATTGCAGGCAGCGGGTGAGCAGGTCTGGCAGATAGGTGAAATTCGTGCGCGGGCTGGGGACGAGGCACAAACGCAAGTCGTCTGATTCAGATGGTTTTAGCCCGGTAGTTGAAAGCAATGAGCTTCGGATTGAAGCTCATTTTTTTTCGTGCAATGCTTTTTCGAAGCGGGTATCGGGAATTAACCACATCGCTGCGACGGTGAGATAAATCACTACAGCGATCCAGGCATTAAGAAATCCCAGCACAATCGCCGCGGCGTAAAACACGACCGATATTTTTCCTTTTTTGTCGCGCCCAATTGCTTTGGCCAAAACAGAATCACGGCCGTGTCGTTCAATTAAAGCGCTAACCAGAATCGCATACGCGACGCCGCACATCAGCAAAATTACGCCGTAAAAAATCACTGGGGTTTGCTCGAAATGATTTTCACCCATCCAGTCGGTAGAGACAGGGATTAGAGATAACCAAAACAGTAAATGCAAATTGGACCAGAGTATGCGGCCATTCACATGCTTGACCGCCTGGAACATGTGGTGGTGATTATTCCAATACAGTCCTACATTAATAAAGCTCAACACATAACAAATAAACTTGGGATACAGAGGAAGTAAATCCGACAACTGCCCACCGTGTGGTACATGCAGTTCCAGCACCATGATGGTGATTATGACGGCGATAACGCCATCGCTAAATGCTTCGAGTCGACCTTTTTCCATACACTGAAATATTGAGTTAGTAGACGATGAAGTCGCGAGCTTATCACGAGATAAAACTTAGTTTGTTGCGAATCCTTGCTGATTTTTTTTGCTGACCAGTCGCAACTTATAATATGATCCGCGACAACCAACTTTATCTGCCCAGATCATGAATGAAGAACTAGAAACGCTACAGGCATTTGGCATTACCATGCCAACGCCGGCCTACATTTTTGGCGCCATTTTGTTTAGCATCATCGGTTATGTCGCTTATCGCTACGGCAAAAAAACATCCCATCAATATGTTAAATGGCTAGGTGTTGCGTTGATGCTGTATCCCTACGTCGTCCCGGAAACGTGGTTGATGTATTTAGTTGGTGTAGCGCTGTGCGCTGCCTGCTATTACTATCGGGATCGATAGAAGTTGCTATTAAAATATTAAATTTTGCGTATTTCGCTGACTTTTCGGGTTGAAAGCAACATTTTTGGAAAATTTCAGGTTTTTAACTGTTTGTTTATACAGCTGTTCAGAAATACAGTAGAATACCTCACATCAAGAAAGCGGGCCGGAACCTTCCGAATTACCGGCGCGAATTACAACCTAAACACCTGTTGAAAGATAGAAAGATATCATGGACGACAAAAAATCCCTCCCCGCTGCAGAAAAAGCCAAAGCACTTGCCGCTGCCTTAGCGCAGATCGAAAAACAATTCGGCAAGGGATCAGTCATGCGTATGGCTGATGGTGAAGTTGTCGAAGAAGTATCTGTGGTATCAACCGGTTCGCTGGGATTAGATATCGCTTTAGGCGTTGGCGGTTTGCCACGTGGCCGCGTCGTTGAAATATATGGCCCTGAATCTTCGGGTAAAACGACCTTGGCGTTGCAGGCAATCGCTGAAATGCAAAAATTGGGTGGCACCTGCGCCTTTGTCGACGCCGAACATGCCCTGGATGTGGGCTATGCCAGGAAGCTGGATGTCAATCTGTCGGACTTGCTGATCTCCCAACCTGATACAGGTGAGCAGGCACTGGAGATTGTCGATGCGCTGGTTCGCTCTGGCAGTATTGATCTGATCGTAATCGACTCCGTTGCAGCGCTGACGCCAAAAGCTGAAATCGAAGGCGACATGGGCGCATCGCTGCCAGGTCTGCAAGCACGTTTAATGTCGCAAGCCTTGCGTAAATTGACCGGCACAATCAATCGTACCAATACATTGGTTATCTTCATTAACCAGATCCGTATGAAAATCGGCGTCATGTTTGGTAATCCTGAAACAACGACTGGCGGTAACGCGTTGAAGTTCTACGCTTCGGTACGTTTAGATATCCGTCGTGTTGGCGGCATTAAATCCGGTGAAGAAGTCATCGGTAATGAAACCAAGGTGAAAGTCGTTAAAAACAAGGTTGCCCCTCCGTTCAAAGAAGCGCATTTCGACATCATGTACGGCGAAGGTACGTCACGTGAAGGCGAAATTTTGGATTTGGGATCGGATGCCAAAATCGTTGAAAAAGCGGGTGCATGGTACAGCTATAACGGCGAGCGTATCGGACAAGGCAAGGATAATGCACGTACTTATCTTCAAGAGCGTCCGGCTCTGGCACGGGAAATTGAAAATAAAGTCCGTAAGCATTTAGGCGTACAAGAGTTGCCTGTCATTGTGGAACCGAAGGCGCCGAAAGCGGCGAAAGCAACGACAACAGAATCGTCAGAAGAAAATGGTTCCAAAGCAGCCAAAGCTCAGTCTAAAGAATAGGGCACTGCGCTTTCTTTCATTGCGTGAACACAGCCGGCTTGAGCTTGGGCGCAAGCTGGCGCGTTTCGCGGAAGAGGGCGACGATGTTGAGGCGCTGTTGGATTTTCTGGAAGAAAAACGTTTTCTGTCGTGTGAGCGGTTTTCTGAGTCACTTATTCGGCGCAGGTCGGAAAATTTCGGTAATCAGCGCATCCTGGCAGAGTTGCAGACCCATGGGCTGGGTTCGCAATTGTCAGAGGGCAGCAAGGCAGAGCTGGCCGAGTCTGAAGTAGAGCGCGCGCGGGCAGTCTGGCAAAAAAAATTTGGCAGGACCGCCAAACTCAGCAATGAAAAATCCAATGCAGAATCCAATGCAGAATCCAATGAGGAGTCAGACCAACGAGATTCGTTATCCAATGACGCTGGCTCGGAGAGAGAGCAGCGAGCCAAAGAAATTCGCTATCTGATGGCACGCGGTTTTTCAGGTGGGGCAATTAAAGCTGCGCTGCGTGGAAATGTCGACGAGCCCGACGCCGTGGAATAGGTTATGAGGAATTGGCGGCACGAGTGCTCAATACGTTGTATGTGTACCCAATAGAGTTTTTATAAGTATTTGCTTTTTGCAAAATTGGAAAAGTCGGCGCACCGACATGACTGGCACGTATTTTCTGCCAGCGCTCGCGTGCTTCGGTTCCTATTTTTTCCTGTTACATAAAAAATGGTCGATTTTTCTTCCGTAATTCCCTCCCATTTTATCTCTCATCAATCTGCCCATCCCTGGTTGTGCTAAAATGCTGGATGTTTTGCAGTGCTGCAAGAGCAGCTATCAGCGTAGAAACTGCGCAGATGATGCTAATGCGGCTTTTTGAATTTAGTGGTTGCTCTATTAACCACAGCTCGGAAATAGCCAACTCCCTCTTCATGTTCCGCCCAATTTTTCCATCCCCCTTGATTCAGCGCCTGGTCGCGTCGCCTATGCGGCTGACGGCGTTCGTGCTGACATTTGGGGCGAATTAATCTGGGCCGACTGTAACTTGTATCCATACCGAATCGAACCTGATCTTTCGGTATCACCAGTAATGAGTCAGGCGAGTTGAGTGAATTTAAATGCAACAAATTTGTGATTTGCATCTTCGCGACCTAATCTGAGTAGGTCGTCGTGGAGGCGGGTCGGTATTTCAGTAAAGCGGGTTATTTTTTTTATTTATGTAAAGAGTTTTGAAGGGAAATCGCATGAAAATCCATGAGTATCAGGGCAAAGAAATTCTTCGTAAATTTGGTGTCACCGTACCACGCGGTATTCCGTGTATGTCGGTTGAAGATGCCGTTAAAGCTGCAGAAACCTTAGGCGGCCCGGTTTGGGTTGTAAAGGCGCAGATCCATGCAGGCGGTCGCGGTAAAGGCGGTGGCGTGAAAGTGGCTAAGTCACTGGAACAGGTCAAGGAATACGCCAACGCAATTTTGGGCATGCAATTGATTACGCATCAAACCAGCCCGGAAGGACAAAAAGTTCGCCGTCTGCTGATCGAAGAAGGTGCGGACATCAAGAAAGAACTTTATGTCAGTATGGTCACGGATCGTATTAGTCAGCGCGTTGTGCTGATGGCGTCCAGTGAAGGCGGTATGGACATCGAAGAAGTCGCCGCATCCCACCCTGAAAAAATTCATCACATCGCGATTGACCCGACTGCCGGATTGCAAGATGCAGAAGCCGATGACATCTCGCGCAAGATTGGTATTCCGGAAGCCTCAATTGCTGACGCACGCGCGCAATTGAAGGGGTTGTATAAGGCTTTCATGGAAACCGACGCATCGTTGGCTGAAATTAATCCGCTGATTATCACTGGCTCAGGCAAAATCATTGCTCTGGACGCTAAATTTAATTTCGACGCAAACGCATTGTTCCGCCAACCAGAAATTCTGGCGTACCGCGATCTGGATGAAGAAGATCCAGCTGAAATCGAAGCGTCTAAATTTGACCTGGCTTACATTTCCCTCGACGGCAATATCGGCTGTCTGGTGAACGGCGCCGGATTGGCGATGGCAACCATGGATACCATCAAGTTGTTCGGTGGTGAACCAGCAAACTTCCTCGACGTCGGTGGCGGTGCTACTGCTGAAAAAGTGACCGAAGCCTTCAAAATCATGTTGAAGAATCCGCATCTGAAAGCCATTCTGGTCAATATTTTCGGCGGCATCATGCGCTGTGACGTTATTGCGGAAGGCGTGATTACTGCATCGAAAGCCGTATCGCTCAAAGTGCCTCTGGTTGTGCGCATGAAGGGAACCAACGAAGAAATCGGTAAGAAAATGCTGGCCGATTCCGGTTTGCCTATTATCTCTGCAGATACGATGGAAGACGCCGCCAAGAATGTCGTTGCTGCGGCTGCCAGCTATACCGCGCCTGCTGCTCAATAATAAGGAAACACTATGTCAATCTTAATCAACAAAGACACCAAAGTAATTACACAGGGTATCACTGGAAAAACCGGACAATTTCACACCCGCATGTGCCGTGACTATGCCAATGGCAAAAACTGTTTCGTGGCAGGCGTGAATCCGAAAAAAGCGGGCGAAGACTTTGAAGGCATTCCTATTTATGCCAACGTAAAAGACGCGAAATCCGCGACCGGCGCAAATGTATCCGTTATCTATGTACCACCTGCAGGTGCAGCCGCCGCAATCTGGGAAGCCGTTGAGGCTGATCTGGATCTGGCGATCTGTATCACTGAAGGCATTCCAGTGCGCGATATGATGATGTTGAAGGACCGTATGGCTAAAGCTGGCAGCAAGACTTTGCTGTTGGGACCTAACTGCCCAGGACTGATCACACCGGACGAAATCAAGATCGGTATTATGCCAGGCCATATCCATCGTAAAGGTCGTATCGGCGTGGTGTCACGCTCCGGTACGCTGACCTATGAAGCAGTGGGACAATTGACCGCTTTGGGTCTTGGGCAGTCGACAGCTGTCGGCATTGGTGGTGATCCTATCAATGGATTGAAACACATCGATATCATGAAGGCGTTCAATGATGACCCTGACACGGATGCCGTAATCATGATTGGTGAAATTGGCGGTCCTGACGAAGCGAATGCTGCGTATTGGATCCGCGACAATATGAAAAAGCCGGTTGTATGTTTCATTGCGGGCGTGACAGCGCCACCGGGCAAACGTATGGGACATGCAGGTGCGTTGATTTCGGGTGGTGCTGATACAGCCCAGGCGAAACTCGACATCATGGAACAATGCGGCATCAAAGCGACTAAGAATCCGTCAGAAATGGCGCGCTTGCTGAAAGCTATGTTGTAATTTGGATTGAAGCTGAAGTTGAAACGGAAGTAGAAATTGGGGAGCACAGGTTGCTCCCCATTTTTTTGCCACCTGCTGTTGCAAAGCACAGATTGGTTTAATTTATCTGTTGTTTAAATGCTTTTAAGTAATTATCAAGTCGGCTCACGCAGTGTAAAATCTGCAAGCTGGCCTAAATGAGAACAAAAATGGAACGGTCAGGTTGTGTGGCAAATTTGTGGGGAAGGACTGTTACGTCTTTGAAACGTATCGTCGCCCAACATCAGGTTGAATTTTGCTATAGTGACCAATTTGTTCCGGTAAATTAATTTCCTCGTGAGACTTTGAGAATTTGTGTTCATGAATAATAGCGACAGCATAGAGTATGCCGCTCAAACCGACATCGGTTTAATGCGCTTGCATAACGAAGATGCGATTGCGATTTGCCCAGAAAATGCGCTGACCATTTTGGCAGACGGAATGGGCGGGTATAACGCTGGGGAGGTCGCCAGTGAAATTGCCATTACAGTAATTCGGGAATACATCAACGAGAAAATTAACCGATTTCTCTCCATCCTCATCCCACATCAACCGGACGAGCTGCTAACGATTGTTGAGCAAGCAGTCGAGCTGGCAAACAATACAATATTAAACACCTCATTGAATGAACCCCAATTCATGGGAATGGGAACGACCCTCGTGATGACTTTATGCTATCGCGACACACTGGTCGTTGCCCATGTCGGCGATTCCCGCGCTTACCGGTTTCGCCAATATGAATTAACTCAAATCACACGCGATCATTCTGTTGTCCAGGAACAAATTGATGCTGGCATGATTAGTGCTGAGTCAGCACAGTATTCTGATATTAAAAATTTAGTAACTCGGGCAGTTGGGGTCGGATTTCCTGTTGAGGCGGAAGTGAATTTGCACCAGGTTGAGGTGGGCGATCTGTATTTGCTCTGTTCGGACGGCCTGTCAGATATGTTACCGCCACAAAAAATGCAGGAAATTTTGCAAAACAGTGCTACCTCACTGCAAGAAACATGTGCTGAACTTGTAAACCAGGCCAATCTGGAAGGCGGTCGGGACAATATTTCAGTGATCCTGTTCAGGATAAAAAGTATTAGAAATACTGGATTGAAACAGCTTTTTTAGTGTTCAACCGGTCAGAAATTCTAAAAATATAGGGCAACAGGCAAAATACCAGGGAGTTTTTCAATGGCAAAAATAAGCGTGACTCTAGAGGGCGCGATCTTACAAGAACTACCAATCAATAAGCCAAAGGTGACGATAGGGCGCAGGCCTAATAACGACGTGGTATTGAATCATTTGGCGATCAGCGGCAACCATGCAGTGATTGAAATGCAGATGAATGATTGTTATCTGGAGGATATGAACAGTACCAATGGTACGCAGGTAAACGGGCAGCCGGTCAGACGCCATTTTTTGCAAAACGGTGACGTGATTTCGCTGGCAAAATACTTGATAAAGTTTGAGTCCGACTCTAAGCTGCATGGGGAATCGCCGCAGATCAGTGGATCGGTTTCAACGCCAGTTAAACATGCTTTCGTCAAGGTACTCAATGGCAGCAATGCGGGCAAGCAGCTAATTTTGAACAAAGAACTGACAACGCTTGGCAGTCCTGGCGTGCAGGTTGCCACCATTACCCGGACTAACAATACCTATTTCCTGACTCACGTAGAAGGTGGCAAACCTACTATGGTGAACGAGGTGGCAATTGGGAATAAAGTGCGTGAATTGAAGCAGGGAGACGTGATTGATATGTCGGGGACACAGTTGATGTTTCTGGTAGGTTAAAGATATCGAAGCCGACAATTTATGTCATAGCTGGACAATTATTGGAAATTAATTCCTTTTAGGCAATGTGTTCTGTATCTTTTTGTGACAAAATTGGTGGCATATAAATTGCTGTATTTGTGTTGGGTGGAAATTAATCTGCCTCCAGGAGGCACAAATGCAATCAAAAAATAATCAGGATGGCTTTACACTGATTGAGTTGATGATAGTAATTGCAATTATTGGTATTCTTGCAGCTATTGCCGTACCTCAATATCAAGCTTACTTATTGCGAGCCAAATTCAGTGAAGTAATTTCTTCAACGACAAATTGGAAAGTGGCAGTTGAAAACTGTATTTCTGACAATATAACATTAACGACAGCTGGCGCCGCTATATCTGGATGTCAAAACGGCAATGCAACCGGCGAAGTTCCGGCCGCTGCTGGTGCTGCTGGCAACGTGACATCAGTTGTAACTGTAAGTAATGGCACGATCACGGCAACTGCAATTTCAGCCAGCGGTTTGAGTGGTCAAAATTACATACTTGTGCCCACATTGAATGCGGCTGGTGCAGCGACTTTAGCAACATGGAAAGTCAGTACCACTTCAACTTGTGTTACCCAGGGTTTGTGTTGAGATTGGATGTGTATGCTGTAACAGGGCATGCCGGGTTGTATGATTTAGCGTGAGTTCGCGTTAGAGTAATCTAAGTTCATTGAAGAGTTAATTGCGTTGATCGTTTTATGTAGTGGTCGTATTTTGTCAGTTTGAAGAAAATTTCCGTTGAGAAATAATAATTGCATTTAAGTAATTGTGACAAATTTTGTCGCATAGCAACAAAATTTAAGTGGAAATAGGGTGTAAGTGGGGATTTGTATCAGGGCGGTATGCCAGAATTGGCTGGCACGCAAGTTGCTATAACGTATTCATGTAGAAATGGTTCTACTTCTAAAGGAGATGTAAATGAAATCGCAAACTACTCAAAAAGGCTTTACCTTGATCGAATTGATGATCGTTATTGCGATCATCGGTATTTTGGCAGCAATTGCTGTTCCTCAATACCAAACTTACACAACCAAAGCAAAATTCTCCGAGGTGGTTGGTGCAACTGCTCCTTGGAAGTTGGCTGTTGAATTGTGCGTTCAAGACAACATCGCGTTGACTACAGCAGGTGCGGCAATTACTGGTTGCGCAAATGGTAACACTACTGGGGAAGTTCCCGCTGCACCTTCGGCGTCAGGTAATGTGGCAAGTGTAACTACTACTGCTGCAGGCGTAATTACAGCTACAGCCGTTACAACAAGCGGTTTGAATGGCCAAACTTATATCCTGACCCCATCGTTGAATGCAGCTGGTGCGCCAACGCTGATTACTTGGACTAAGACTGCAACTGCAACTTGCGTATCACAAAATATTTGCTAATTTATCTTGGCGAGTGAAGAAAGCACGGATTATCCGTGCTTTTTTTTTGATAAAATATTTTCCGTTATTGATTACATAAATATATAAAATGACTCGATTTAAAGCCTTTGCAATCCATTTTCTGATTAGCGGCTGTTTGTTGGCATCATTTTATTTCCTGGTTAGCCGGGTTTGGTACCCTGGCAATCTATTCTCTGCGGATGCCGGTGCCCCACTTATCCATATACTTATCGGTGTCGATTTGATACTCGGACCGCTGGTCACGCTCATTATCTTCAAGCCACACAAAAAGAAACTCAAGCAGGACATGATCATCATCGTGTTGTGCCAGCTTGCATTTTTTCTATATGGCGTCACAACCATTTATATGGCGCGCCCGGTTTATATCGCTTTTGTAGATGATAAATTTTATATGGTCAGGGCGAATGAAGTCGCTTCTTCTGACATTGCCAAGGCAAAATTTAAGGAATTTAGCCGTGAGTCCTTGTTAGGGCCAGTTTTTGTCGGGACGGCCGAACCGGTAGATCAGAAACTCAAGAACGATCTGGTATTCAGCAGTTTGGCGGGTTTGGGGCTGCAAAATTTACCGGAGTACTATGTGCCTGTGGCTACCGTCCGCGACAAAATCAATCGCGCAGCGCTTACCAGTAAGACGGCCAAAGGCGGCGAAACTCAACAACGTTTAGCGGAATATGAACATAATCACCCTTCTTTAACTTTGGGTTTTCTACCTTTAGTTCACAAGGGTGGATCAATGTTCGTGGTAGTCAATTCCAAAAGTGGTGATGTGATTGAAATTATCTGACCAATTTATTTTAGATATTGGACAACAAAATGGGGCGCAGACGAAATTCATTTCGCAAATAAAAGATGTCTGCATTCAGACCAGCGTAATATTGCGGTCTGATGAAAAAAGATATGCTTCCCGATCGTTTTATTAGCTGC